>Ga0207890_1000016_pt1 | contig 240328 bp, 219 predicted proteins | sample LinPmetageLP48_FD_184059 | JGI IMG/M metagenome (GOLD analysis project Ga0207890, IMG submission 184059) | Marine viral communities from the Pacific Ocean - LP-48 (SPAdes) | ecosystem: Environmental > Aquatic > Marine > Oceanic | place: Pacific Ocean | collected 2011-06-13 | reverse complement strand
ATAATTTTTATTTTAATCGTCATACCGGGCTTGTAAAAACTCCGCATACATTATTCAGAAAACCGTTTTATTTACCTTACGAAGATATTGTTTGCTATGGTGCAAATGAGCGTAATGTAGGCTCAGCACGTGGTGGTTCACGCGTGTTTGTGTCTCTTATGGTGCCGTTAAAATACCCTAAACATTATCGCTTTACCAAGCCTACTTTTTATGTGGGTGGTTCAAATCGTGAATGGGATTCACTGGCATACGCCACAGCCATGACCTTTATGGATACATCAATCCCACTTGGCACTCATTTATATCAATCGATAGAGCATTACTTCAAAATCGATAAAGATATAACAGAAAAACACGCTTTTCCTGAGGAGCTAAAACCTTATTTAGACCCGGATGACTGCCAAGTAAACAGACATGAAGTTTGGTGATGTAAAAAATAACGCTGAGCATAAATAGTAGCGTTACTTTATTAAAAACCAACCTTAAACAATAGCGCTTTTATTGTTTAAGGTACTTTAAAAGGATTTTTAGAATCGCTTTGCATTTAAAAATTTATCACTCGCAATGCTTATGGGTTTTTTTGTCGAGTTTTTATTGAGTTATAATTCATTAAACTCAAGACCCGTTTTAAGTTTTAATAGTACTACATACGATAATAATATATGCAGTACATTAGCTGGAGCATGTTCGAGTTTAGTACCTTGGGATTCGTTTTTTTATTGCCGCTGGTAATGTCTATAGTATTTTTTTTAGTATTAAAAACGGCTGATAAATTTAACCTCTGTGTCTATTTTGTTTTGTCTAATTTTTATAGTTATCAATGGTGATTACCCTTATGTTTTTTATTATTTGATTGAGGGTGGAGTAATTTTGTCATTGTTACATTTTTTAAATTTAAAAAAGACAAAAGATAAAAAAGAAAAGAGTCAAAGTGAACGTTTTTTTAATTGTCGAAACTATTTAAATACATTAGATAAAACAGGCATGTTTACAGGGATGGCTGCTGAAAAAGAACTTTTATCATTCTTTTTGGTCAGTTTTTTAATCTTATTTTCTTTAATTATTATGATTTTGTTTCCTTTCTTAAGTCTTTATATTAAAGGTGAAATAGATTTTAATACACTGAGTTTCATATCAGCTTCTTTTATTAAAAGCGCTTTTTTAAATTCAAATATAACGTGGTTTATTTTAATTACATTACTTTCCCTTTTGTCATTGCTATACCGTAAAACATATGGAATTGATTTAGCTAAAACTAACAATGAGCAATAGCTTAGCGCAGTAGTTGTTTATGTGAATACCTTAAGTGTTTATAAAAGCCGCTTTATAACTTAAGGAAATCTGAGCTTGAGCTATACATAGTTTTAGTTTGCTAAAGGAATAATATGTCTATTTATAATTACTTAGGTGGCCCATTACCTAAAAAAACAATTTTTAATCAATTCTATGAAGAAGGCGATACGCTATATCTGCGGAAAATGTTCAATGGGTTATGCTTATTAGCTAATTGGTTATATGATGATAAATCAGTTTTTAGTAGTAACCCTCATCGCTTTCAAGTCCATTCATGCGGTAATGACCCCATGAGAGCACTTATCTTTGGTCCCATGTTTTTAGGGTTCACAGGTAGTTCTTTTATAGGGTTATTTACATTATGGTGGATTCCATTTGGCTCAGAGCCTTACCCGCTGACTCTATTATCCTTGGTGTGTAGTGGCATAGTTAGCACAGAACCCAATTTATTGTTTATTGTTTTGGGAGCGCCTAGTGCGCTTTATGAATAACACCAAGCCATTACCTGATATACCTGAATATGAGGGTTACAGGCACCTAGATTCAATTACTGCTGAGTTTGATAAGCACAACAAGCGCCCAGAGGTTTTCTGGCGTGACATGAGCTTTGCACAACAAACAGAAATTTATGATGAGCTCTATGCTGAGGCATACAAAATAGATTGGTACAGCGACGAGCCACAACCCGAAATCACCAAACCATGGCAACGCTGGACACCTGAGCCAGAGCGAAAACAAACACTTAATTGGAAATACAAAGTGAAACGTTTATTTATACAATTAACGTGTGGGATCCCTTAAGTACCTTTATGTCGCAGTTTAGTTTATATAATTAGAATGGCTGTCTCGTTTGATTTCATTTCATGGTGCATTAGGCAGACTCACTATTACAAATAGGCTACAGCGAAAATTTAAATCGAAAACGGCGAGCCAATATAAGTAATTGTGAAAAGCTACTCGCATAAAGCTTAATCAACCCTAGTAAAACTATCCAGTAAAAAATCGCAACTGCAGTATGCAGTTATTTTTATGCGTAATTTAGGTTGAACAGCGGTAATGTTTTATTTAATGAGTGCTTTATGAATAATGGTATAAAAAGAGATAAACGCTGAGTCAAAAAAGTAAATCCAATAATACAGCTTTGCTTGTAAAATTAGAGTAAGTGCCTAGTTTAGTTCTTCAAGATACTAGTGATGCTTTCGATAGTGCTGAGGTAGGAGGCGGTTTTGAATACATCGGAATTAAGCAAAAAGCTAATGACGGCGGTATGAAAGATACGATTGATATTTTTAAATTTGATATATAACCGATACTTATTTTAAGAGAAAAACGATGATTAATACACACTATAAAATAAATGAAATTATTTACAAACGAGCAATAAAAAAAATCAACCTCGTAGATATAACTAAGATGTATGAGGTTATACAAAATCACCCAGATGAAAAGTTTTATATGTGGATGAATGCTTACTTAGAAGCATTTGTAAAAGAAAGTGTGTTCAAATTTGATAATGATAGGGGGGATGCTTGGCATTACTTGTTACGTGCAACTCAATTGGGAGTCGGGATTTTTCAAAGCAACTCTAACCATGGGAAAACATTCCCTTTTGCTTTTGATAATGGTTACACCGAAGTAACAGGTAAAAAAACAGGATATCGGACCGATGAGTCTGAGTGGTGTAAAATCCTTTATTGTGCGATCATTTTGCGCCATCAAGAGTCAATAAGTGAACTAATGTCAGTTAATAATAAAATATTTGAAGCCTCAAATTTTGGTAATCAGACTAAAGAGTTCGATTATTGTCGAGCAGATCTTTACCGAGCCATATTTACAAATGGGAATATAAGCAGTTTACTTAAACAAACAATTGAAAGCTTTGATCCTGATGCATATAACAATGATGCTTATTTCTTCGTTAGTCGTTTAGAGTGGCCGTTAATTACAATAGTTAAGGCTATTTTCACTGCTGATGCAGAAGAAGAATTTAATCAAGCAGTTGAAAAAGCGCTACTCCTTCATAAAGAGTACTACTCACATGAAGACCACAATGTAGATTATCAAGGTGCTATTTCTCTACCTTTAACAGCGTTAGCCGCTCTAGCTTACGACCACAAAAAATATAAAGTAAAAGTTGAAAATGAATATATACCTAACTGGTTAGTTAAAAAGGAAATAATGTGATAAAAAGCCATTATTCTAATAATGAAGAAATACATGCTGATATAACAAAACGAGCGGACAGAAGCGGCTCTGAAAGAATGTTACAAGTTATTCAAAAAAAAACCTCAAGATAAAATGTATATTTGGATGAAATCAAATTTAAAGGCGTTTGCTCAAGAAAATGTTTTTCATCAATTTAAAGAAACAAATAAGGCATGGGTTTATTTACAACGTGCAACTCAATTAGGTGTCGGTATTTTTCAAAGTAATGCGAATGATGGAAAAACGTTTCCCTTTGCTCTGGATAATAGCTATATCGAAGTCATGGACAAGAAAACAGGCTATCGTACTGATGAATCCGTATGGTGCCAAGTTCTTTATAGTGCGATCATTTTGCGCCATCAAGAGTCAATAAATGAACTAATGTCAGTTGATAATAAAATATTTGAAGCCTCAAATTTTGGTAATCAGACTAAAGAGTTCGATTATTTTCGAGCAGATCTTTACCGATCCATATTTAAAATGGGAATATAAGCAGTTTACTTAAACAAACAATTGAAAGCTTTGATCCTGATGCATATAACGATGATGCTTATTTCTTCGTTAGTCGTTTAGAGTGGCCGTTAATTACAATAGTTAAGGCTATTTTCACTGCTGATGCAGAAGAAGAATTTAACCAAGCAGTTGAAAAAGCGCTACTCCTTCATAAAGAGTACTACTCACATGAAGATCACAATGTAGATTATCAAGGTGCTATTTCTCTTCCTTTAACAGCGTTAGCCGCTCTAGCTTACGACCACAAAAAATATAAAGTAAAAGTTGAAAATGAATATATACCGTCTTGGTTAGTAGAGCGCGACTAAATTGGTAATATAAATGCCAACCTCCATATTTGTATTCTGCTTGGCTCATATACTTTTAAAAAGGAATATTATGAGTCTTATTTTATGTAAAAAGCATGGTGAGGTAGGGCTAATACCAACCGTATCTGCGATGTTATCCCATGGGATAAAGCAAGAAACTGTAAGTGCGGATGATATAGGTATTACCCATATAAAGCTGATTGATAAAGGTGAATTACTAAGTGAAACAATTTATTTTTTTCATAATAAATTTGATAATTTAAAACCATTTTATTTAATTGATGATGACAAGTCAGATCAACAATTTTCCCAGGAAATTAGCCAAATTTTTAATGGTGGTGGGTACTGTGTTTATTGCTTTAAGGAATATGGAGAAAATAAAATTTGATTTGAATAATCTACCGGTGCCATCTGGTTTGACAATTTAGGGTAAAAAATTGAACAAAGTTGTATTCTACTGCTGTTTAACTAATAACTAATAACTAATAACTAATAACTAATAACTAATAACTAATAACTAATAACTAATACATCTACCCTAGATAGTCGGTGGCAATTTATCTTTTGTATGCTGTAACAAAAAAATAAACGTCCATCTTAATTTCCATTTTCAAAGCCCTGATTAAAAATAGAAGTGTCCCACTCATAATTACATGATAAAACTTAGAGGTATTTTGTTTAGTGCACTTTACTAGTTGGGGCCGCATTAATTACCCTTTTAAAAGATGCGGGCTATTACAGTGCAGTAGCAGCTCAAGCAGCTATTGGTACTGGCCTCACTTTTTACGATATGTTGGCGCGTACTTTAGATAAAATAGCTAAAGCGTCAGCCTCGTTTGCAACACAAACCTTAGGTTTACTAGGGCATATGTTAGTGTTTGCTGGCAAAGTAATTAGTAAAGCGGTGGAGCTTACATATAGCTTTATAAAATCTGTATTCGACTCAACCCTAGGCGCTCTATACCGAGCGGCGAGAGAGGGGCTAAGCGGCTTAGATTAACTTTAATCTAGCCCTCAATCTCGCTCTAACAAAATAGCACCACTTTGGTTTTCGCCTAAGTGGTCGTTTTTGTTATAAATAGGGCATTTACTCATAGATAAGCACCCACAGCCAATACATCCATCAACGCGATCGCGCAAACGCTGCATATACGCTATTCGCTCGTCCAGCTGTGCTTGCCATTGCTTTGAAAGGGCTGCCCAGTCTTTTTGCGTGGGTGTGCGCTGATCAGGTAATGTTGCCAATGTTTGTTTAATTTCATCAAGGGTTATTCCCATTGCTTGTGCGGCTTTTATTACCGCTATACGGCGCAGTACATCTTTTTTATAGCGGCGTTGATTGCCGCCATTTCGCCAGCTACGTATTAGTCCTTTGGTTTCATAAAAATGCAGGGTTGATACTTTTACGCCGCTACGCTTTGCTACATAACCCACGGTTAAGTTGGCCTCAGTTAGTTTTTTTTGATCTATTGGCATTATTTTTAATTTCCGTTTGACCTCAATATAACTTGAGGTTTTAAGCTTCTTTCAACATTAAAAAAGGAGCTAACTAAATGCAACATAAACTTGAGCGTAGCACTGTTATTATTTATTCAAGCGCACGCAAAAATGGTAATACACAGGCGCACGTTAATGGATTTGCAGAGCAAAATAATGTGCGTGTAATATGCTTAGATGATTATAAAATTGCGCCGTATTGCTATAACAAAAACTATAAAAATGATGATTTTTACGCTGTGTTTGAAGCACTTTTAAAATATGACCATTGGGTGTTTGCGTCTCCTGTTTATTGGTACAGCACCACGGTACAAATGAAATTATTTATCGATAGAATAACCGATTATATGGACGATGAAGTATTAAAACCTAAGCTTCGTAGTTTACGTAGTAAGCATTTTTCAGTGCTTTCTAATGCGTCATCAAGTGAAGCCCCCGCCTGTTTTGTAGAGCAGTTTAAAAATACGTTTAGTTATTTAGGTATGCAGTTTATTAACCACAGCCATAAAAGTACCCAAAAGGTTGCTTAAATTGCAGCCTTTTTTGGTTGTCTCTGGTAGTTTAGTAATAATCTTAAAAAACACAGGACTGTTTTATGAAATATTTACTATTGTTAGTGCTGCTTTTTAGCCCTTTAATATATGCTACAGAGCAACCAATTAAGGGGTATGGTAATTATTACAATGTACCCGAGCATGATGAAATTAATGACGCTACGGTATTTAAAATAGCATTTGATGTTGCTGATGGCGCTGAAAAAGGCGCGCAAAATAATTCAATAAATTCGCTAGCGCGTTTTATTAACATGCATGTGGCGCATGGCGTAAAGCCTGAAAACATACAACTTGCATTAGTTGTGCACGGCAGCGCAAGTGTTGATGTGTTAGCTAATAGCGAATATAAAAAACGCTTTAACGCTGACAATAAAAACCAAGCGTTAATTGAGCAGCTACTAGCAAACAACACTAAAGTGTATGTTTGCGGGCAATCTGCTACTCACTTTAAAGTAACGCCAGCGCTTTTAATTGAGGGTGTAAAGATGTCGCTTTCAGCTATGACCGCTCACGCACAACTTCAACAACAAGGCTATACGCTCAATCCATTTTAATGACTCAAATAATAAAAAACATTCTCTGCTTTGGGGATTCAAACACATGGGGCTTAAACCCTGTAACGGGTAAACGTTTTGATGAAAATACCCGTTGGACATCACTTTTAAATAAACACTTAGGGTGTGGCTTTAACGTAATAGAGGCAGGGCAACCTAATCGCACGTTAGTGCATAATCCCCCGTTTGACGGTGTGCTCAATGGTGTTAGTTATTTAAAGCCTTATTTGGATAAGCATGAGCTCGACTTTATTATTATTGCCCTTGGTACAAACGATCTTAAAAAACGTTTTCATTTAACACCTAGTTTAATAGCAGATGGCTTGAATGATTTAATTAACTCAATACACATTTATTATCAGCAAGGTAGTACTTTAAAATTTCCTAAGATTATTATTACTAGCCCACCTAAAATAAGAATTACCGAGCAGTATTCACGTATTTATGAAGAGGCTGATACAAAAGTAACAAAGCTCTCTAGTGCATTTAAAAGCGTTGCAGCTAATAATAAGTGCGCTTTTATTGATTTTAACTCGTTTATTAACATAACAGATGGTGATGGGATTCATTTTGATGATATCCAACATTTGGCAATAGGCTTTAAAATAGCGCAATTGGTTCAAAACTCAATCAATAATTGTTAAATTTATCTGTGTGAATTTAATGCAACTTATGCAATCATCTAATAAAATTAGTGATATAAATTAACAACTTCGAGATGCTATGAAAAAGTACCAACAAAAATCTATTATAGCCGTTTTAACCGGAGTGTTAGTTTTTATAACTGGCTGTATTATTTTACTCAATTTTGCAGCGCAGCAATTAACAGCACAAACAAAGTCAGATGCTGAGCATATTCTCACTCATGTAGAAGGTGCAATTGCAGAGAGGCGTCGAATACTTACCCCATTAAATAAGCTTGCGTTTAAACAGTGTGACAACACAACTCTTCTTGAGATGCGCCGCGCTTTATTTGACGCAAAATATGTAATTGATATAGGTTTTTTTAAAGATAATCAGCTAGTTTGTACTACGGGTGCAGGCTTATTAAGTAAACCAATTAACGACAAACAGCCTGACTTTATTCGAGATGATGAACAGGTGAGGGTTCGTTTTGAGCCAGAGCTTTATCTATTATTATTTAGTGAGCGCCCTATGGAAGTAATTATAGTCAGACAAGGGGACTATAATTTAATTATGCAGAGTACTCCCTTTACCAACATTGGCATTACTGTGCCAGATTGGGAAGTTGTTTATAAAACACTAAATACATTGCATCATTTAGCAGGTAAAGAGGATCTCTACCTTCAAGTAAAAAACAATGTTTTCTTTCCTTACGAAACTAATTTAGTTTGCAGTTCTACAAATAGTCAATATTGTGTGGTAGTGCACTTACCTTGGAGTCTGTTTTTTTCTAATAACCACTTATTACTAATAATTTCGTTAATTTTAACCTGTTTAGCGGGAATATCGAGTGCGTTAATAGTTGATGCAAGAATTGCTGCACGTCGCTCTATTAATCAGCGTATTCGTAAAGGACTCAAAAAGGGATCATTTTATTGGACTTACCAGCCTATTATTTGTTTGCAAAGTGGCAAGCTGATTGGTTGCGAGGTACTTGCACGTTTTGAAGATAAGTACGGTGTTTTATTTCCAGATGAGTTTATTCCGGTTATTAGAAAAAACAATTTAACCTGGATTTTTACTGAGGCCATGATTGCCACTACAATCAAAGAACTAACCTCTATAGAGGTATTGCCTGAAGGCTTTAAAGTGTCGCTTAATATATTTCCGTGTGATGTAGAGCTGGGTAACGTGTCGTTGCTGCCACAAATTACAGAGCTTACCAATTCACGCTTTATTATTTGTTTAGAGATAACTGAAGACGAATACCTTGATACAAGCATCGCGCATGCTCATTTTAGAACCTTGGTTGAGTCTGGGTTTAACTTATCATTAGATGACTTTGGTACGGGTTATTCGAATTTAATAAACTTACAAAATTTGAGCTTTCATCAACTTAAAATTGACCGTACGTTTGTTCAAGATATAGCAACTGAGGGCTTAAAAGCCTCTATGATCCCAAATATTATGGAACTTGTGCATAAGTTTAATTATACCTGTGTAGCAGAAGGAATTGAAACCACTGAGCAAGAAGCCATTTTAAAAACAGCGGGTGTGCATTACGGACAAGGCTGGAAGTACGGTAAGCCCATGACTGCGTCTAAATTTAAAAATTATATAACTAGTCAGCATTTTTAGATCTCAGCTGCCATACTAAACGTATCGGTATGAAATTTATAAATATTAGGTTTATTATGATCAAATTATCATTAAGTGCCTTTGCACTTTTACTACTTAGCGCATGTACAACACAGTACCCAAACCAGCAATTAACAGGTAAGCAGTTCCCAAGCATTAGTGGCGAAAGCTTAGAGCAAAGTATGGTGACTATACCTAGTGATTTTAAGGAAGATAAAACACTACTGCTCATTGGGTACAAGCAAGACAGCCAGTTTGATATAGACCGTTGGTTAATTGGTTTAGATATGGCGGGCGTAACGCTCCCTACATACGAACTACCAACCATTGCCGGCATGGCACCACGTATGTTTAGCACATTTATAGACAGCGGTATGCGCAAAGGCATCCCTAAAGAATTATGGGGTGGGGTAATCACTATTTATAAAGATGGCGAGACAGTTCAAAAGTTTACAGGTAATCAAAGCCCAAATAACTCTCGTGTGGTACTTATAAATAGCAGCGGCGAAATTTTATATTTTTATGATCGAGGTTTTTCGGTTGATGCGTTAAATAAATTAAAAGCGAATATTGAGTAGCCTTTAAATTCATTTGTTTAGGTTAATTAAAGTGAAAGGGAGCGAATGCTCCCTTTATATTGTATTTTATTTAAAACGCGTAACTTACACTAAAGCGCGTTGTACGAGGCATAATGTAACGACCATTTGGTGCATCAGCATTACGTGGATCGCCTTCTGTAATGCCTTGCTCATCCGTTAAGTTATCTATTGCTACTTGAAGCTTGATGCCCTCCATTGGTTCTAATATTAAACCTAAATCAACTTTTTCGTAGCCATCGAGTGTTACAGTGTTTTCGTTATTGCCAAAGCGATCATCAACCGCTGAAAGCGTACCGTATAAAGTTGCATACATACCTTGTAGCTCAAAATCGTAACTTGGCGTTATACGTACTTGCCATTTTGGTTGGCGCTGCGACTGGTTACCATCGTTTGTTGGGCTCTCTGTAATTTCTGCATCTTGTAATGTCGTATTTAAATTAACAGAAAAACCAGAATCATGATTAAAGTTGTAATCAAGCTCTATACCGTATGCTTCGTTTGTTAAAATTTCTGCTGGTACGCCAGGTCGTCTTACAAATGTGTCGCCTTTAACTTCATTTACAAATACGGTTGCATAAAAGTCGGTTGATTCAGTAATTAACTTATAGCCAAGCTCGCCTTGAGTTATTTCTTTAATAAGCTTTTCGCCGCCTTCGTAAGCATCAAAGTTATCTCTAAAGTCATCAAAGTAAGGCATTTTATAACCACGGTTAACACGGGCAAACACACCCATATCATCATTAATTGAATAGTTTAACCCTGTAGTCCACGATGTTTTACTTTCATCATAGCTAACGGTTTTAGTAATAATACCGTCAAGGCCCTCATCTACACTGTATTCTACTTCGTGGTTTTCTTGACGTACGCCAACATCAAGTGTAAACGCATCAGCAAATTTGTATTCACCGGTGACATAAAACGCGTTAGTGCGCGCATCACCTGTTGAGCTTATGTCGTAGTTAAAATCACAACCATCGGTGTTTTGATTACATTCAATCCCAGCCAATGCTTCGCCACCTGATTCAAGTACATGGTATGCAGTGTTACCTAAGCTCCACCAATCTTTTGCTGAAGTACTTGCAGTGTAATATCCAAAGGTTGTTGATAGGTCGCCAAATTTTTTCGAAAAAGCTAAATCATTAGTAAATGAGCTGATTTCTTTAAGTACTACCCATCGACCAAGTTGTTGGACTGGGGTATCGCTTGCGTATTCAGTGTTTGTAACTGCTCCAAATGCAGTTTGGCCGTTATCAGCAACTGCTCCAACCGTTGTTGCTGAGCCACTAGGTACTAAACCGTAGGTATTTGCATCGCCTTTAGTAATGTTAAAGCGATCTGAAAAATGCCAACCACCTTTTAGCTCTAGCTTAATACTACCGCCCGAAACATGGCCGTCCCACCCTCGGCCATCACCTAGGTCAATATCAAATGCTTGCGCATCGGGGCCTGTAAATATTGTTGCTTGACGATTTAGCGTACCAAGTTGCGTATATTCTGCGTCAATACCATCAACATTAAGGGGTGTTGGTAAGTACCATGCACCGTGATCGTCTGTTTGGCGGGTATAAAAGTTAAGCTCGCCGTTGTCTAAATCTTTAGTAATGTTGATTGTAAATTGGCTACCTTTTTCAGAAGTAAAGCCCGCATCACGAATACCCGGTGAGCTTTTTACGTAACCGCCAACCATAAAGTATAAATCGTCAGTAATTTCACCACTCATCACAGCGTCAACTCGCTGTAAGTCGTAATCAGAAGTTGTGTATTTAAATAAGCCTTCTGTTTCTTCGCCACCACGTTTTAATCTAAAATTGGTTGTTAATCCTGGTTGTCCGTTAGATAAAACAGGATTAGGTCCACCACGCAGGGCTTCTACTGTCTCAATGGTTTCATCAACACGAAACATTGATGAATTTTCTAAAAATGACAATGTTGAAGCAGGATAAATAGGTGAGCCTTCAATACTGAGTGTTAAAAATGGGGCATCACCACCACCAGGAAAACCACGAACAAATACATTAGCGCCCGATTCACCACCTGAGCTTTCTACCCAAACACCAGGTATTGCTTTAAACAAGTCAGCGGTGCTTTTTGGAGACAGTTTAATAATTTGTTCACTATCGATATTAGTTACCGCATAGCTGGCATCAATTTTTCTAACTCCAACACCCGTAGGTGTTCCCGATACCACAATGCGCTCAACTTTCTGTTTTTCTTGTGTTTGCTCTGCTGCAAATGCGCATTGAGTGCTAAGCGCTAAAGTAATTGCACACGCTAATGTACTTTTTGCTTTATTGATTTTCATGTGTGTGATCCCGTTTTTAGTGTATTAAACAGTGTATTTCAGCAGCCTTTTTACTAAAAATCATTGTAAATAGGCTGTGTATATTGAAACCTTAGAGATAAATGCAAACGTTTGCAATATTTATTTGTAAATTATTTATGAATTTATATAGTTTATTTATTGAGCTTATTTATATGTTAAACACTTTTTAGGTCGTTGTTCGCGCCAGCAAAAAATAATAATGCTATATTGTCAGCGAGTTAGATAATTGTATTGATCAGTGGTAAGCGACTATTTAGGAAGATCATGAATAACAAAAAAATTAAATTAACTGATTTAGCGAAAATAGCAGGCGTGTCTACCTCTACAGTTTCGCGTGCGCTTAATGATAATCCGCTAATTAAGCAAGAAACCCGCGATAAACTTCAGCGCTTAGCTAAAGAGCATAATTTTAGTCTTAATACGGCTGCAAGTCGGTTGCGGACACAAAAAACCAATGTAGTTGCGGTTATAATTAACCTTGACGAACAAACAGAGCAGTCGATTAGCGATCCGTTTTTACTTAAAGTAGTGAGCGAAATTAATCTTGCACTTAATCAGCAAGGGTTAGAGCTTTTACTATCTAATTCAATCATGGCGCAAGACGATTGGGCTAATTATTTTATTAATAGCCGCCGTGCAGACGGTATTATTGTTGTAGGTCAAGGTAAAAACCAAACCAATATAGAAAATGCAGCTAACGCAGGTATTCCGCTGGTGGTATGGGGAGACCCTAAAACACCTAGCAACTACCCCATTGTAGGAAGTGATAATTACTTGGGAGGCTTGCAAGCAACAACGCATTTAATAGAGCACGGAGCTAAAAACATTGTATTTTTAGGCGACCCAGAACATGGTGAAATTAGTGAGCGTCATAGAGGGTACTCTGCCGTATTAGCATCCCATAAATTAGAGCAACATGTTGTATCTATTGATATTACAAGTAGCTCAGCGTATCGATCAATTAACCAATTACTGCGTGAAAAAGGTCTTTATTTTGATGCTATAGTTGCATGTAGTGATATGGTTGCCTTAGGTGCCATGAAAGCCTTAAAAGAGCGTTATGTAAGCATTCCTAATGATGTCGCTCTAGTAGGTTTTGATGATATTGCTATGGCCGACATTAGCCACCCTTCATTATCAACTATCCGACAAAACACACAGTACGCAGCCACGCTATTAGTTCAAAAGTTGATGCAGCAACTAGCTGGTGAAAAAGTTGAATCACAAGTAATTGATATTGAACTGATTACCCGCCAATCAAGTAAAAGATAGTTTATAAATCATGTTGAGTTAATGTTAAATTTAAAATGCAAACGATTGCATTAAGGGCTATTCTAAACTAAACTCAAACCTCACTGATATAAACACACACTGTGTATGCACTCGTTATGGGCATACAATAAAGGTCGTTATAGCGTTTAAATAACGCTGTAAAGCGAGGGCAATTATGAGTAAAACAAAAGTCACACTGGCAATTGCAGCAAGTTACTTTATTTTCGCTATTTTGTTAAATAGCGTGGGCACCGTTATTTTGCAGGCAATAAATACCCTTGGGGTAAGTAAAACAGAAGCTTCAGTGCTTGAGGGGTTTAAAGATTTATCCATTGCGATAATGTCATTTGTAGTGGCTTCGTTTATTCCTCGCCTAGGCTATAAACTGGCCATGCTTGGGGCACTTACTGTTGTTGCCCTTGCTTGTGTAAGTACGGCTTTAATTAGTGACTTTTATGCGTTTAAAATTTTATTTGCCGCCATTGGTTGTGGCTTTGCTGTGGTTAAAGTGTCGGTTTACTCTATTATCGGCCAAGTGACAGATGATGCAAATAGCCACTCTTCATTGTTAAACACCATTGAGGGCATTTTCATGGTTGGTGTGTTAAGTGGCTATTGGATTTTTACTGCTTTTATAGATCCAAACGATTCAACCGCGTGGCTCAACGTTTATTACTTGCTAGCAGCTCTGGCCCTAATCGTTATAGCGAGCGTAATTGCTGCGCCTATAAAGCCCGCCATTATAAGTAAAACTAAACGCTCCTGTTGGTTCGATTTTATCGCCATGCTTAAGCTAACATATCAACCGTTGGTACTAATATTTATAATTAGTGCTTTTTTATACGTATTAATTGAGCAGGGCGTAGGTACTTGGCTACCCACATTCAATAATGAAGTTTTAAAACTTCCTATAGCTATTAGTATTCAGCTGGCCAGTATTTTTGCTGCGGCACTTGCATTTGGGCGCTTAGTCGCAGGGCAAGTACTTAAACACATTCACTGGTTTGTTGTATTGAGCAGTTGTTTAATTGCGATGGCCGGCCTCATACTTATTACCCTACCGCTTACTGAGAATGTTACTGAAAATACAGTAATTAGCTTATTTGATGCACCACTTGCTGCATTTATTTTACCGTTAATTGGCTTTTTCATGGCGCCTATTTATCCGGTACTTAACTCAGTTATGCTCAGCGCTCTTGAAAAACATCGTCATGCCGCTATGACTGGCTTAATTGTAGTTTTTTCAGCACTTGGTGGAACAACAGGCTCAATAATAACTGGTTATGTATTTGAGCACTTTAGTGGCCAGCATGCGTTTTACCTTTCTTTGGTTCCCATTAGTTTGATTTTTATTAGCGTGATTTTTTTCAAAAAACGAACCGACGCTATCTCACAACACGCAACGACAGCTTAACAGTAAGGAAAGTTATGAGTTTTTTTGACAGCCAATTATTTAAAGATGTTCAAATGCAGCATGTATTTAGCGACTGTAAAACATTCGCAGATGCAATTGCGCGTGTTAATTGGCAAAGTGCATGTAAAAGGTATGAACAATTAGCGCCTTTAACTAATACGCAGCTTAGTGAGTTTGTAAACGCACACTTTATTACTTCTCCAGTGCTAGCAATGGGCACTGAGGCTGATACGTCATCGGTTAAACATTATATAGACTCGTTATGGAGTGGCCTTAGAAGAGAGGCGGATACCCCGAAGCAAGATTCATTACTAGCACTAAAGCACAGCTATATTGTGCCTGGCGGGCGCTTTCAAGAGATTTACTATTGGGATAGTTATTTTACAGCATTGGGCTTAATCGATGCAGATAAAGGTGATGTAGTTGAAGATATGCTACTTAACTTTGTCGATTTAATTAACGATTATGGTTGTATTCCAAATGGTAACCGTCGCTATTATTTATCACGCTCGCAGCCACCGGTTTTAGCACTCATGGTCGAGTTATTATGGGAACATACGCATAGCAAATCACTTAATGCGCAATGGCTTGCTATGTGTGTTGCAGCACTTGAAAAAGAATATATATTTTGGATGCAAGACGCGCAGTTGCTTTCGAGTGATTTATTGGGCTCAAAGCGGGTAGTAAGAATGCCTTGTGGTGGTGTTTTAAATCGTTATTGGGACGATGTAAGTGAGCCAAGAGCAGAGTCATTGCGTGAAGATTTAGCGCTAGCGGAAGGGTTGGCGAAGGAGAAAAAATCTGATTTTTATCGTAATATTCGCGCTGCATGTGAGTCGGGTTGGGACTTTAGTTCTCGTTGGCTTGGTGAGTCTAATTTACTAAGCTCTATTCAAACAACTGATATTGTTCCTATAGATTTAAACTGCCTTATGTATAACTTAGAGAATCAATTAAGCAAATTCTTTCAATTGCTCGGCAATAGTGAACAAGCAGAGCATTACCAATTTCTTGCCAGCAATCGCAAGGCACTTATTAATGCTTACCTTTGGAATGAACCAACCGGTTTTTTTGTTGATTATAACTGCCGTACAACAACTCAATCTCCAATACTTAGTGCAGCGGCAACTACTGCTTTATTTGTTAATTTAGCCAGTAATGAGCAAGCAATCAAGGTAGCTACAATATTAGCCAATGAATTTTTAAAAGAGGGTGGCATTGTTACAACTATTACTCAAACGCCTCAGCAGTGGGATAGTCCAAATGGTTGGGCTCCACTCCAATGGCTTGCGGTAAAAGGGCTTAATAACTACGGTATTACTCAATTGAGTACACATATAATGCAAAACTGGGTAAATATGGTTGAGCAAAATTTTGCAGTAAATAAGTGCTTACTCGAAAAATACAATGTGTGCACACCAGCGGTTTTAGCCGGTGGTGGTGAATATCAAGTACAGCAGGGTTTTGGTTGGACTAATGGCGTAACGACTCGATTTTATAAATTACTAAACTACTAATCCGATCTGTTATTTATCTTACAAAATCAATTGTAAAACAAAAGTAATGTAGGTTATGTATTGATTTAATAGGTTTTTATCTGTTTTAGGGTGAGAAACGATAACTTTATTTTAATACCAAAATCTCATTGTAAGTTGTATTTGATTTAGGTAATGTAGTGTAAATGTTTCAAGGACGAAATTTATGCCCCATAAAAACTCAGTATTCGTAAAAACTACATTTCAATCATCTTTTCATTCACACAACTACACAGCTATTTTAAGAACACTACAGGCCTTGTTTGGTGATATTAAAATGGACGATGTTATTCCTAAAGCTGAGCAGCGTGCAAATTATGATTTGTTTTTAATAGATGGTGCTAAAAGCAAATGGCAAGATCTCATTCCCGCAGACCTTATTTTTTTAGCTAAACACCATAGTGTTGTTATCTTTAATGTTGATAAAGAAGATGTGTGCGAGCAAAACTTATTGCTTAACCATTTTAATGGTGTTTTTTATAAATCTGATGCGCCAGAAGATATTTTTAAAGGGTTAGTTCGTGTTGATACTGGCGAGCTTTGGTTTACGCGTAAAGTGATTTCAAAAGCTTTTAACGACATTTTAGCCGTGGCATCATCATTTAATAACCTACATGACGACATTGAATTAAAGCAGGACGATTACGATCATTTAACAAAGCGAGAAAAGTCCGTTATTCATTTAATTGCACAAGGTGCGAGTAACAATACAATTGCTGATAAGCTCAATATTAGCGACCACACTGTAAAAACACATTTGTACAGTGCGTTTAAAAAAACTAACTCACGTAACAGGGTAGAGCTTGCGAATTGGGCTCAGCGCTACGTTTCTGTTTTATTACCAATGGCTAAATAAATAGCATATATAATCTCAATTTCTCCCATAAAAAAGGCTACTGTTAGTAGCCTTTTTTATTTGTGATGACGGCCTGAGTAATTAGCTCACTTTTTTAGCCCATAAGCCTTTATCAATGCCTTTTGTTATAAGGTCTGTCAGTGCTTTTTCTATTGCCTGAGTTACGCAAATACTCATAGGTTCGTTGTCACTAAAGCCGGCTTCAGCTTCAGCTAGACGTTTGTAGCTTACGTATCTAAAAAAGCCTGCACGCATCTCTTGGCTTAATACTTTTTTGCTGGTGGCCACACTAAGCAACACTTGACCTGTACGAACATCCACAGCGCGTAGATAAATTGAAATAGCATCTTCACGGTAAAGCTCAGATGCGCCTATACCAAAGTATTCCATACCTAACCCACCCGTTTTTACATTCGTGTCATAGCTTATAATACCGCCCTCTAAAATGATTTTAGCTGTGGTAAGTGGAGGTAACTCAGCCTGGTTAGGATTATCAGTTTGGCCTGCACGAATAATTTTTCGCTCAGTTAAAATGTTTTGTAAACCTTCACGCTCAACAGGTGTAAACCAATCAGATTCATGCAGTGCTTGTACGAGTATTGAATTAGCACCTTGTGTAACGGCAGTCGAAAACGAACTAACGTTAGTTTGTGGTTTGTATTGACCTGTTTGGTCTCTAAATGAGTAGACCGATACAGGAATGCTGCCAACAGGTTTTGGTAAATTTTTTAAGTCTGCAAATAATTCAGTTGGTTCTAGGCTAATTGCTTTTTGCTGTGATGGTGGAATAAGCTTACCTAAACTTGTACAGCCGCTCAAACCCAGTAATGTTATTGTTATTAGTAGTTTATACATTATCCAAACCTCGGTACTTCAATGATCACAACAGAGTCATCTAATATGTTTGTTATTTTTACTGTAATAGAATCGGTTGTGCTGGTTATAACTTCAATTTGATAATCACCACTCATAAAAATTGAGTCCTGATTAAAAATACTATCTTCAATATCCTCACCAAAAGCCATATCGGTAATTTCTCTTACCATGCGGTTTAAGTATGTGCGCTCTAAAGAGTCTTGAAATTGTTCAGCGTAACCTTTTTCGATTACCGGAGCCTTGTGCTTATTTTGAGCCTGTGCTTTGCTCAGCAGCATATTTGCATTGAGTGGATTACCACCAAAGCTTGGATTTATTGGGGTGTAAATTATTTCAGTCGCGGAAGCTGAAAAGCTTAATATTGTTATTATTATAAGGGCTATTTTTTTCATTTTACCATCCATCTTTAGCCATATCTGGTGTTGATGCAGCCATGTTTGAGCGAGCCATTGCATCTATTACTGTATAAACAGCTTGCTCAACACGTTCATCGAGGGGTTCTAATCTGCGACCTAAATAAGTCGCGTAAACAAGTTGGTTATTCATTATTAAAGAAAGTTGTGTACCCGCTTTTGGTATTACGGTTTCTTTTATTTCAATATTAAAACCAGCTGTTGAAGGGAGATCTCGCCAGTAGTTTGAAAATTCATAATAAAATTGATGACCAAAGCGGCTAATACTTCTATCAAGGAGTAGGCCGTCAATTTCTAAGTCTTCAGCGGCATTAGATGCGGGCATTAATAACACGGAAAGTGTCACTAGTAATATTTGGTAATGTTTTTTATTATTATGCATAACTAAATGGGGAGAGTCGCTCTCCCCAACCTCAATAATTACATTTGAGTAATAGAAGTCACGTTACCGTCACCAATCTGGGTTACTGAAACAGTGCTGTTGAAACCAATTACGGCGCCTTCAACAATATTATCGTTACCCATTTGAGTTACGCTAAACGAAACGTTTTCACCACCTACTAAAAATGCAGGTTGATCCATCCCAACTACCCAGTTACCTTCGCCAGTTTGTGAAATATCAATGCTGTGGCCATTACCTTCAACCATCATATCAACTACGTTCATTTCACCATTTTGAGCTAGGTCAATTTGGTTCATGTTGCTATCTAAAATACCTGCAAGTGTAACCATGGCTTCGTTTTGAGAACCATTTTGCATAATATCGATATCGTTGTTGTTTGATGTTAGAGATATATCAGGGTATGAAGACTCAACAACAGCAGTGTTCTCTTGGCCAGACTGAATAACGTTAACGTCATTGTCAGAACCATTGAAGTTAACAACGTGTGCTGAATTTGATTCACCTACTTGGTTAATCATAAATTCGTTATCTGTACCTAAAACACCCATATAAGCATCATTTAATAAGCCAACTTGTGTAGCTGTTAATTCATTATCGTCACCAATAATATCAACAGTTGTTGAGTTGCTTAAATCAACCTGAGTTACTGTAACTTCGTTGTTTTGACCTTCGAATAAGTTTGATTCGATAGTATTTAAAGAACCTTCTTGGTCTAAATCAATTTCATTTTCATCGCCAAATACAGCTACAAATGTTACTGCGTTAGTATTGCCTTCTTGTTCAATTGAAAGCTCATTTGCATCGCCTAAAATATCAGTGAAGGTAACAGCATTACGATCGCCGTCTTGTTCAATATCAAGCTCGTTATCGTTGCCTTGTAAAGAACTCACTTTAAAAGTATTCCAGTAACCGTTTTGCTCAAGACCTAGGCTATTCTGATCACCCATTACAGAGGTTAATTCAGCTTCATGCCACTCACCTGTTTGTAATGAACTGATTTCGTTACCATTGCCTTTCATATCTAAGTTGTAAAACCAATGACCACCAGTGCCTTGCTCTACATCAACGATATTGTCGTCACCAACAATCATGTTGACAGCTTCATTGTTTACAAAAAAGCCTTGGCCACTTTGTAAAACATTTAGATAATTACTATTACCAGTAACTTCGGTAATTACACCGTTGGCAATGCCATCTTGGGCATATACTTGCTCGTTGTTGTCACCAATTGTTGTTACGCCAACATAATTGCCTGATTGTAATTGAGTAACCTCTGTAGTGTTCTCGTTTCCAGTAGTAGAAACCTCAATAGTATTACTGTCTCCCTCTTGCATTAATATCGCGGTGTTATTATTTTGCGATTGCGCCAATGTCATTGTATTAGCGGTGCTAAGTATAGATATTTTTGTACTAAGTTCAGAGTTTGATGCTGATTTGTTGTTAGTATCTGCATATGAGGCAAAGCTGGTACCCATTGCTATTGCAATAGCACAACTTAAAAGTGATTTATTCAACTTCATTATTTTCTCCTTGAAATATTAAAATCAAATACCCTAAATGTTATAGGTTTTAATAAGGTATCTGTTGTTTCAGCATGCCGTGCCGATATATTTTTATGTGATCCGCCTGCGTAACTTTAGAAGTAAGTGAAGCGTAATATGTGTCTATAAATAATTAAGTTTTAACTTGTCATAAATATTGAACTAACAAAGTTTAAGCTTAAATTCATAATCACCTATTAACTGTATTCCTCTATTTTGTTTTCTTAAATCATCATTTTTTACCAAATAATTAACCTTTTATTATCATTGGTTTATGTTCTTAATTGCTGATTGTTGATGTGATTGTAAGTAAAAGCAGTAAAAAAGTTTGACCCTATAATGGGTAAGTTTGTGATGGGTAATTCATTAAAATGACTGTGTTTAGTGTTTTTTTTATAGGCAAACTGGTCAAAATTTATGGTTTTTAATTCTTTTTAACTTTTTAACTTGTCAAATATCGTATTTACTAGTTTGCTTATAACTTGCCACGTGATCCCTTGTACTTGAAATAGTGAACAAACCCGCTTAGTGCTTCTAAGCTAACCCAACTATGGATAGAACAATGAAAACAAAATTATCTATTATTACGCTTGCTTTACTACCTTGTTTGGCTTCGGCTAAATTACCTGATGCAGGGGCTCTTCAACAAGCAACTGCAAGCAGTGACTCTGTTATTGTTAAGTATAAAAAAAATGCAACACCTCAGATGCGTAAACAAGCACGAAGCTTGGTTAAAGCAAAAATTACAGATTTAAATAATGATGAAGTTGATGATAACTTCACATCATTATTCTCAGGCCGCCTTGCTAAATTTAAAGTATCTGGCATGAGTACTAAAGAAGCTATTGAACGCTTAAAGTCTCACCAAGCTATTGAATATGTTGAGCCAGATTACCGCGTTAGCATAGCTGCTAATACACCTAACGATCCGCGTTTTGACGAACTTTGGGGACTAAATAATCTAGGGCAAACAGGTGGCATTGCCGATGCAGATATTGATGCGCCTGAAGCATGGGAGATCTCTATAGGTAGCCGCGATGTTGTAGTTGGTGTTATTGATACTGGTGTTGATTACAGCCACTCTGATTTAGCTGACAATGCGTGGGTTAACACTGGCGAAATTGCAGGTGATGGTATTGATAATGACGGCAATGGTTACATTGACGATATTCACGGTATTAATGCAATTACGGATGCTGGTGACCCAATGGACGACCAAGGTCACGGTACACACGTATCAGGCACTATTGGTGCAAGCGGTAATAACTCTACAGGTGTTGTAGGTGTAAACCATGAAGTTTCTATTGTTGGTTGTAAGTTTTTAGATGCCGCAGGCAGCGGTTCAACATCAGATGCAATTAAGTGTATTGATTACATGGTTAATCTTAAAAACTCAGGTGTAAACTTACGAGTTTTAAATAATAGCTGGGGCGGTGGCGGCTATAGCCAAGCGCTAGCCGATGCGATTACTGTTAGTGAGCAAGCTGACATCTTATTTGTTGCTGCAGCTGGGAATGACGAAGTTGATAATGATGCCAACCCTCATTATCCATCAAGTTATGAACACGAGAGTGTATTATCAATTGCCAGCACTGATAGTAACGATAACTTATCAGATTTTTCACAATGGGGCGCGACAAGTGTTGATATGGGAGCACCTGGCTCTGGTATTGTGTCAACGGTTCCGGGTAATGGCTATGCAAATTACTCAGGTACTTCAATGGCAACACCTCATGTTGCTGGTGTTGCTGCTCTTGTGTTGTCAGTAAACCCTGATTTAACAACATCAGAGCTTAAAGCGTTACTAATGAGTAGCGGTGACGCTAATACTGCACTTCAAGGTAAAACGCTTGCGGGTACGCGCCTCAACGCAAATCAGGCGCTATTAGATGCCGATCCAACGCCAAGCTTTAAAATGTCGGTGACGCCATCGTCACAGCAAATAACAGTTGGTGAGTCTGCAACTTATACGTTTGAAATTGGTTCTATTGCTCAGTGGGATGGTGAAGTAACGCTTGAACTAGAATCTAGCCTAACTGGTGCATATTTATCAGAGCTAACTGCAAGCCCTGGCGATACAGTACAGCTTAGTGTTGAGACCAATGAAAATACGCAATGGGGTGATTATGAGTTTACTGTTACAGCAACATCAGGTGATATTGTTAAAGAAAAAACAGTAAGCTTAATGCTTCAACCTGCTGGTTTAAATGACTACACCTATTCTAGCGAAAAAAATGTGGCGATTCCTGATAATGACCCACAAGGTGCTAATTCGGTAATTACAATTTCAGATGATTTAACTGTTTTTGGTACTTCTGTTGATGTAAATATTACGCATACTTGGTCTGGCGATTTAGTACTTACACTTATTTCACCGCAAGGCTCTGAAGTCACTCTACAAAGTAATCAAGGTGGCAGCGAAGATGATATTGTTAAAACATTTACATCAAGCGTATTTAATAGTGAAGTAGCAACAGGTGATTGGACATTAAATGCTGTAGATACAGCGGGTGCAGACACCGGCAATATTAATGGTTGGTCACTTACACTTAGCGCTATAGGCGAAGTAAGTGCACAACCACCACGTGCTGGCTTTACTGTTGATACACAAGGTTTAACAGCTTCGTTTGTAGATACAAGCAATGATGCTAATAACGACATTACACAGTGGAGCTGGAGCTTTGGCGATGGTGCAACATCATCTGATCAAAACCCTATGCATGTGTATGCAGCATCAGGTAATTACGATGTAGAACTAACGGTAACAGACAGTGAAGGCAATACAAGTACATCAACTCAAACGGTTGTTGTAAGTGATGTAGAGCTAGAAATCACCTTAAAACGTGCTAATAAGTCTCGCCTTGATACTATGCGTGTAGAGCTTAGTTGGGAAAGTGTTGGCGCTGAATCACTAAGTGTTTACCGTAATGGTGAGCTTGTAGATACTACTGCTGACCGAGGTCGTTACCGCGACTACGTACGTGGTGCTACATTACCATCGTACGATTACCAATTATGTGTAACAGAAAATGTGTGTTCGAATATCATCACCGTTTCTTTTGAATAAATTTCACTACTCCTAAAGTGACTTTAAGCCCAGCATTGCTGGGCTTTTTTATGTTTTAAAAATATAAACTATGCTTTTTTATACGGGTGAGTTTTAAGCCAGTGCTCGGCTATTTGTTCACGCGTGGCAAACCAAACCTGCTCATGCGAGCGGGCATATTCTAAAAACTGTGCTAATGCTTTTATTCTTCCTGGTCTGCCAATTAGGCGACAATGCAAACCTATCGACATCATTTTAGGGGCGTTTTCACCTTGTGGGTCGCCTTCCTCGTATAGCGTATCAAAGGCATCTTTTAAGTAATTATAAAACTGATCGCCTGCATTAAAACCCTGCACGGCAGCAAAGCGCATGTCGTTTACATCGAGCGTGTAGGGCACAATTAACTGTGGTTTACCTTCTTTAATACTGTAAAAAGGTAGGTCGTCGCTGTAATCGTCGGCGTCATATAAAAATGTGCCATTTTCAACTACTAGTGCTGCGGTATTTGGGCTAGTTCGGCCGGTATACCAGCCTTTGGGCTTTTTACCCGTAAGCGTTTGAATAATCTCAATGGCTTGTTGCATATGCTTGCGCTCGGTTTGCTTGTCTATATGTTGATAATTAATCCAGCGCAGGCCATGGCTTGCTATTTCGTGCCCTGCATCAACAAAAGCTTTAGCTACATCGGGGTGGCGCTCAAGGGCCATTGCCACTGCAAAAATGGTGACCGGTATATCGTATTTTTTAAATAAACGCAGTAGCCTCCACACGCCAGCGCGTGAGCCATATTCGTAAATAGACTCCATGCTTATATGGCGGTCTTCAACATGGGGAGCACTGACTATTTCTGATAAAAACGTTTCAGCCGCAGCATCACCATGCAGCACGCAGTTTTCGCCGCCTTCTTCGTAATTTAATACTACTTGCACGGCAATACGTGCTTTATTGGGCCAATTTGCATGGGGTACATCTGGACCATAACCAATTAAATCGCGCGGGTAGTTTTTAAAATGCTCACTCATTTTATTGCTCCTTTTTAAGTGCTGAGAGCCAAGCGCCTAGCGTTTCGCGCTCTGTGTCTGTCATTTTTGTCATATTGGCCAGTGGCATATCTTTGGTTATAACCGCGCGAGTATGAATAAGCGTGCTGGATTTTTTTACATCACTAATAGAGTCGAGCTTAAAGCCTAGCGGCGCTGTTTGAAAAAGCTCAGAGGTGGGTGTTTCGCTGTGACACCCAGTACAGTGTTTGCTAATTATATCCCACGCTTGTGCGTCGGTAATACTTGCTTGTAAAGGCGCGCTTTCGCCTGCATTTGTTGGTGTACTGGGCCAAGGTGCTATTGCTAGCATAAGGGCAAAGAAAGCTGCAATACCGCTTACAAGCACTGAGGGTTTATTAATACCTTGATGTTTTAAGTTAAAGTAATGGCGTATCCACATACCAATACCAAACAGCGCAATTAAAATAAGCCAGCCAAAGTTGTGGCTATACGTGTAAGGAAAGTGATTGCTAAGCATTATAAATACCACAGGTAACGTGGCGTAGTTATTATGAATAGAACACAGCTTTGCCTTTAAACCTGGCGCTGAATCAGGGATTCTACCAGCTTCTACTTCACTTACCATATAGCGTTGGCCTGGCATAATAATGTGATACACATTACCCACCATACACGTGCCAATAAGTGCACCTACATGAATATACACAGCGCGGTCGCTAAATAATTGATCAACCCCAAAAGTCCACAGAGCTAATAAACCAATAACTACAGCAATAAACACTTTGCCGTTTTCGACCAGTGGGGTTTTACACAATAAACGATAAACACCATAGCCTAAGCCAATAAAACCAAGGGATGCGCCAATAGCGGCAAATTTACTTAGCTCACTTTTGCTGTTATCAATTAAATACACATCGGCGCCAACATAATAAAGTAAGCTAAATAGTAATATACCGGTGATCCACGTTGTGTAGGCTTCCCACTTAAACCAATGCAGGGTGTGAGGCATTTGTTCAAGGCCATTTTGATACTTAGCCACTTCGTAAAAGCCACCGCCATGCACGGCCCATAAATCGCCTTTTATGCCTTTATCTATTTTCCATTGCGGTGGTGTTTGTAGGTTGTTATCAAGCCATGCAAAATAAAATGAAGCGCCAATCCATGCTATACCAGCAATAACATGAAAGTAACGCAGTACTAAATGAGCAAGCTCAAATAAATAGTTTTCCATAACGGTTAAGCCTCTTCTAATACCGGTGAGCGGGTGTCTGAAAATTGATTGTTATCATCGCGCTTATAGACACTTTTACCCATAATGTAGGTTTGCTCAACGCAGCGGTCGTCGCCTAACATCATCATTGCAAACAGTTTTTCATGCAGGGTTTTGGCATGCTGTATTCTAAATTTTAAAAATGAAGTTGCTGAACAATCCATCACAATAAAATCGGCCTCACAACCGGCTTCAAAATTACCAATTGTCCCTTCTAAATCAAGTGCTCTGGCACCGCCGAGAGTTGCTAAATACAGCCCTTTAAATGCTGAAAACTTTTGACCTTGTAATTGCTGGATTTTGTACGCTTCGTTACCTGTTTGTAGCATAGAAAAGCTTGTTCCTGCGCCTACATCGGTACCCATGCCTACGTTTATGCCGTGCTCTTCACAGGCTTTTAAATTTAAAAGTCCTGATCCTAAAAATAGGTTTGAGGTAGGGCAGTGCGATATTGCTGCATTGTTATCTGCAAGGCAGCAAAGCTCGCGCTCAGATAAATGAATGCTATGGGCAAATACCGAGCGTTTACGTACCATTTTTGCTTGCTCGTACACGCCTAAGTAATCATCAAACTCTGGAAATAGCCCTTTTACCCATTCGCACTCGTCTTTGTTTTCAGATAAGTGTGTATGCAGGTAGGTGTCTGGGTATTCTTCAAGCAACTGAGTACATTTTTGAAGTTGCTCAGGGGTTGATGTGGGAGCAAAACGCGGTGTAACTGCGTAGCTTAACCTATCAACATTGTGCCATTTTTCGATGAGGGCTTTAGATTCGTCATAACTTGTTTGCGCGCAATCAGATAAGTCGTCTGGGCAGTTACGGTCCATCATTACTTTACCGGCAATCATGCGTAAATTGCGTTTTTGTGATTCTTTAAAAAACGCGTCAACCGATTGCGGATGCACAGTGCCAAATACAAGGGCAGTGGTTGTGCCATTGCGCAGTAGCTCGTCTAAAAAGCGGTTAGATATCTCTTTTGAATAATGCTTACATGTAAACTTTTTCTCTGTCGGAAACGCGTATTCGGTGAGCCAACTTAGCAGTTGCTCGCCGTACGCACCCACCATTTCGGTTTGTGGTAAGTGTATGTGGGTGTCTATCATGCCAGGCATAACGAGTTTGCCATCGTGGCGGATAACACGCGCTGATTTATCAATTGTTGGTAATATGTCTTGCTCGTAGCCAAGTTTAACTACTTTGCCGTGCTTGATAACTAATGCGCCCTTTTCAAAAAAACGATGGGCGTTTTCGCCAGAAATGGCAGGGTCGTCAACAAAGTCGAGTATATCGGCACAAACTACTGTTAAGTTATTATTGTTTTGTGTGCTCATTATTAGCTACCTCTGTATGTAGAGTAGCCAAACGGGCTAAGCAACAACGGAATATGGTGATGTTTAGTATCTTGTAATCTAAACGTTATTTGCGCCTCTGGGTAAAACGCAGGGGTAGGTTGGTTTTGGTAATAACTATCTAAATCAAATACTAGCTTATAGGTTGCAAATTCTACTTCTGTATTTAGCCAATCGGTAATTCGCCCATCGGAATCGGTTTTGCCTTGGGTTAGTTGTACCCATTCGTTATTTGTAAGTTTAAATAGCTTAACAGCAACATTTGCTGCTGGTTTTCCGGTGCTGGTATCAAGTATATGGGTAGTTATAGGGCTTTTGCTCATAGCAGTGACTCCAATCTTATTTTTGTTATTTTGGCTTGTTCGCCCGCGGCTATATATAGCTCTGTACTGCGGGAGTTGTGTATGCGTTGCTCTATGAGTTCGAGCATTTGTTCGGCCGTTTTACCGGTGGCGCACACAATAAAAATAAAGCCAAACTTGTTCAGGTACTCTTTATTGAGGGCAATCATTTTGGTAAGTACGGCTTCGTTTGCTTTGCTCATACCCGATTGCTCATGCCCCGCTTTTTGTGCGGTAGTAGCGTATTTTTTGCTAAGGGTTGATAAGTCGCCTATTTGCGGGTGGCCTTCAAAGGCAGCTAAATAGTCGCTTTCGCCAAGGTTATCCCATGTGTTTTGTGCGTATTCAAACAGCTGCTGAGCACTTTTAAATGGCATTGCTTTTACCATGCCCGCCACCCAGTTAGGGGCCGCGCAGCAATGCTCAAGTGCTTGTTTTACTTGTGCATCATTTAGCGTATTTATTTGTAAACTACTCATGCGTTTACTTCCTCTTGCGTGGTGCTAATTAAGGCATTTTTTAGTGTGCGCCATTGCAAGCCTTGGCGTTTTGGCGCTTGGGTTTGCATAGCTTGATAAAGGCCAATTAGCTGTCCACTAATTGAAATAGCCACTTCCATTGGTAATTTGCCCGAAATGTTATTAAGCCCAACAGGGCAGGTCATTTGCTGTATTTGATCGGCTGTAAAATCGCGATGGGCTAGGCGCTGCTTAAAGCGTTTGGCTTTAGTGTCAGAGCCAATTACACCAAGCCAATTGGCATCGGCGCGTTTAATAATGGCTTGGGTGAGTGCAAAGTCGAGCTGGTGGTTATGGGTTAATATTAAGTAATTATTAGCTTTAGGCGCACGTTTTACTTGCTCTGTTGGTTCTTCATCAACCACTTTTACTACGTTATTTGGAATAGCCTGTGGGAATACATCAGCGCGGCTATCTATCCAGCGTATGCGCATAGGTAGTTGTGCCAATATACCAATAAGCGCCTGTGCTACGTGGCCTGCGCCATAAATGTCTAAGGTAAAGCGTTCGCATTGCATGCATTCAAGCATAACGGTGGCAGCCCCGCCGCAGCACTGGCCTAAATTTGCACCTAGGTTAAATTGCTCTATTACTTGGGCGGCTTCGCCTTTGGAAAGTAGTTCGCGGGCTTTTTCTATTACTACGTACTCAAGATGGCCACCGCCAAGGGTGTCGTAAATATGCTCGCCGCTTATTACCATTTTAGAGCCTGTGCCGCGTGGGGTTGAGCCATTGGTGCCAAGTACCGTGGCAATTACATAGTTAGTGCCGCTTTGTTCGTGCTCGTTTATAGCCTGCGCCCAATTTTGCGTATGAAAACCCTGAAACGACTCATTTAAATTAGTCATGTTGATGCTCCTTAAACCAGCTAGCGGTTTGCTCAATTGCACTCAATACTCGCTCTGGGGTTGCGGGTGTATCCAGTGGGGCGGTGTATTTGTAATCAGCCACACTGCTTATGGCATTACGAATGGCACTCCACACGCTAAAGGCCAGCATAAATGGCGGCTCGCCTACGGCTTTTGATCTAAACACGGTGGTTTCTGGATTTGCTGAGTTATAAAGATTGACGTTAAATTCGGCCGGGATATCGCCAATGGCTGGTATTTTGTAGTTGGCTGGACCAAAGCTTGCTAGCTGGCCTTTATCATTCCATTGTAAGTCTTCGGTTGTTAGCCAGCCCATGCCTTGCACAAAAGCGCCTTCAATTTGCCCTATATCAAGTGCTGGATTAATTGAACTGCCTACATCGTGCAGTATATCAACGCGAGTTACCGTGTTTTCGCCAGTTAGGGTATCTACTTCTACTTCGCTGAGTGCCACGCCGTGAGCGTAGTAAAAAAACGGACGGCCTTCGCCTTTGGCTCTGTCGTAATGAATTTTTGGTGTGGCGTAATAACCGGTAGATGAAAGCGATATACGATTCATGTAAGCAAGATTTGCAAGTTCGCTAAAGCTAATTTCCCCTTTACTAAAAGTAATGAGGTTATCTTTAAATGTAATACTTTGGCTGTCTACTTCAAAGTGCTCGGTAATAAAGTTTATTAAGCGCTCTTTTATTGTGTTTACTGCATTTAGCGCCGCCATGCCGTTTAAGTCGGTACCACTTGAGGCCGCTGTTGGTGATGTGTTTGGCACCTTGTCGGTACGCGTAGCACTAATACTTACCGCGTTAAAATCGACCCCAAAGCCATGGGCCACAATTTGCGCAATTTTGGTGTTCAGCCCTTGGCCCATTTCGGTGCCGCCGTGGTTTAAATGTATAGAGCCATCGCTATAAACATGTACGAGTGCACCGGCTTGGTTTAAGTGCTGTACGGTAAACGATATACCGTATTTAACCGGCGTCATCGCAAGGCCTTTTTTGATAATAGGTGACGATACGTTAAATGCTTTAATAGCCTCTTTACGCGCCCAGTAGTCACCCGACTCCTCAAGCTGGTTTATCATATCTTTTAAAATATGTTGCTCTACGGTTTGATGGTACGGCGTTGTATCGCGGCCTTTTTTGTATAAATTAAGCTTTCGGATCTCAAGCGGATCTTTACCTAATTTGGCGGCTATATCGTCCATTATTAGCTCGCCCATAATCATTCCTTGCGGGCCACCAAATCCTCTAAATGCGGTATGGCTTACGGTATTTACTTTACAGCGATTACCCTTAATTGTGGCGGCTGGGTAGTAGTAGGCGTTATCGACATGAAACATGGCGCGGTCTACAATTGCATCTGATAAATCTGGGGAGTAGCCACAAAATCCGTTTACGGTAATGTCGGCACCTTCTATTAAACCATTTTCGTCAAAACCAACATGGTATTGATTATAAAACGGGTGGCGCTTACCGGTTAATTTAAAATCGTCGCTACGGGCTAGGCGCATTTTTACTGCGCAGCCAAGGTGGTAAACCGCAAGAGCTGCAAGGCATGCCCATGGTGCGCCTTGGGTTTCTTTGCCGCCAAAAGCACCGCCCATACGGCGGGTTTCTACGTTTACAAAGCTAAATGGCTTTTTTAAAATTTTAGCAACTAAGTGCTGCACCTCAGTAGGGTGTTGCGTAGAGCACTGAACATGAATGCCCCCGTCGTTATCAGGTTGCGCCAGCGCTATTTGGCCTTCTAAATAAAAGTGCTCTTGCCCGCCTATGCTTATTTCGCCTTTAAGCTGGTGGGCTGCGTTATTAATGGCGTTTTCGCTGTTACCACGGTTAAGTGAATGCGGCGGCCTTACCCAATGCTCTTTGCTAATGGCTTCTTTAATATCAAGTATTGGAGTAGTTTGCTCGCACTCTATAACCACCAAGCGTGCCGCGCGGCGCGCTATTTCATATGTGTCGGCAACGACAATTAATACAGGTTGCCCGTGGTATTGAATTTCATGGCTGGTCAGCAGTACGTCACCAGGAAATACTGGGCCAATATCTAATTTACCCGGTACATCTTCGGCAGATAAAATACGTTTAACACCTTTAACAGCCAGTGCGAGACTTGTATCAATTGATTTAATAAAGCCGCTTGTAACAGAGGCGAGCACTGGGTAAGCATGCAGGCAACCGTAAGGCTCCGGGTTATCGTCAGCAAAATTTGCACTGCCACAAACTTGTTTAATAGCGCTTTCGTGATAGTTAGATTGTCCAACGCTACCACCTTGCGCTTTTAGTTTATCCATTTCAAAGTGACGCATGTGAGATCCTCGTAATGGCAATGTTGTTATTGTTGCGTGTTTGCGGCTCACAAAACTCAATACCAATGCGTTGTAATAAGTTTTTGCTTACCGTGGTGCGGTAATGCGCACTGCTTCTTACATCGCTCATGGGCGTAAAGTCATCGTTAATAGCCGTTGCTGCGTCTATAAAAGTGCTCACTTGTAATGATTGAGATATCAGCTTTTGCTCAATATGCTGCGCGCGCTTAGGAATAGCTGCCATACCGCCCATAGCGCAGCGGGCTTGAGTAATCATGTTTTGTGAATGCTCTATAGCAAGCACCAAACACACGGTAGATATATCGTCTTCAAAGCGTTTTGATATTTTATGACACGCCAGTTTTAGTGACTCTGGGCGCTTTGGAATGGTGAACTTGCTAATTACTTCATCGCTTTTAAGAACCGTTTTTTTGTAATCAATAAAGTAGTCGGCAACTTTAATAGTGCGCGTACCAGCGCTGCTTAATAAATCCATTGATGCATTAAGAGCGATTAAAAGGGGAGCTGGATCGCCAATAGGAGAGGCATTCCCTATGCTGCCACCAAGTGTGCCGCTGTTACGTACTTGGCTTGATCCTAAGCGTTCAAATAGCTCTTTTGACTCTGGGTAATGGTTATAAAATACTTCAACAAATTGGCTATAAGGTAGTGCTGCACCAATGTGTAACTCACCGTTATTATCTTCCAAGGTGCAAAACTCCTTTACTTGGCTAAGGGAGATAATTACATCCGGTAAGAGCATGTTTTGGCTAAGCTCAATGGCAAAGTCGGTGCCACCAGCAACTAAATGTGCATAAGGATAAAGTGCTTTTAGCTCAACAAGTTGTTGGGCAGTTTGTGGTAAGTAAAATTTGCGAGGACCATTTTTTAAAAATGGAATATCGTCACCATATTGCGTATTAAGTGATGCTTTAAATTGGGCGGCCATTGCTGAGTAAGGTTCAGCTTTACGTTCATAGCTATAGGCTTTTTCGGCTGCAAGTAATATTGGGCTATAACCTGTACAACGGCATAAGTTACCGCCAAGTGCATGAATAACCGCTTTTTTACCAGGGTACGTTGGCTCATTAATATAAAGAGCCAACAAACTCATTATTATACCAGGCGTGCAAAAACCACATTGCGAACCATGGCACTCTACCAGTGCACGTTGTACGGGATGTAAATCGGTTAAGTTTGGGTATAAGCCAGTAGTCACAGCCTCTACCGTTACTATATGTTTTGCATGCGCATTACCTAATAACAATAAACAGCTGTTCATTGTTTTGTATTGCCAACTAGTTTGCCCGTTTGCATTTATACGCTCTTCACCCACTAAAATTGTGCACGCGCCACAGTCGCCAGTTGCACACCCTTCTTTAGTGCCCACTTTCCCTTTTTTGGTGCGTAGCCAGTCCAAAATGGTGAGACTTGGCGAACATTCTTGTACTTCAATTGGCGTGTTATTTAATAAAAATTGAATCACACAGACCCCCTTAATTTTTATAAAGCCCTGATACATAAAGGCTTGGCGTATGTTTTTTCTTGTTGTTTGCGCACGGGTAAGAAAAATACTTTTTCATCTTGGTAAGTATATTGCAGTTACCATGCCATTGTTGACCGGTTGGTCAGTTGATGTTTTGAGTAGGCTAAATTGCTCATTTAGTACAAATAGGCCCTAATAATGAATAATAAATACCGCCTTACTATGCAGGGAATGACAAAGCAGTATCCCGGATGTATAGCCAATAATGACGTAACCTTAAAAATTAAGCATGGTGAAGTGCATGCCTTATTAGGTGAAAACGGTGCAGGTAAAAGCACATTAATGAAAATGCTTTATGGTGTGGTTAAACCTGACCAAGGGGACATGTTTTTCAACGGCCGTATAATGAATATAAAAGAGCCTGCTGATGCGCGTGATTTAGGCATTGGAATGGTGTTTCAGCATTTTTCGTTATTTGAAACACTTACGGTCGCCCAAAATATTGAACTAGCGTTAGGTGATTTAGCAGGGCATAGCAGCACGCTTGCGGGTCGAATTACAAAAACATCAACACGTTATGGTATGCCATTAGACCCCCATAGACTGGTATCAACACTTTCAACTGGCGAGCGCCAACGAGTAGAAATTGTTAGATGCTTATTATTAGATATTCAGTTACTTATTTTAGACGAACCCACTTCAGTACTAACTCCACAAGAAGTCGATGCATTATTTAAAACCCTAAAGTCACTTAAAAAAGAAGGCTGCTCTGTGCTGTTTATTAGCCATAAACTGCACGAAGTGATTGAGCTATGTGACAGTGCGACCATTTTGAGAGGCGGGAAAGTAAGCGGGCATTGTATTCCTAAAAACGAAACTAGTGAGTCAATTGCTAGGCTGATGGTAGGCGACAACACGCCAATTAGTAACCAAACTCGCAGAGCTTTGGGTACTGCGGATTTTTTAACCGTTAATAATCTAACCACCGCCGCACAAGCGTTATTTGAAACACCCCTTAAAAACATTAACTTTGCAGTACAGCAAGGCGAAATAGTGGGGATTGCGGGTGTTGCTGGCAACGGACAAGAAGAGTTATTAAAAGTGCTTTCGGGGGAGCAAATTCAAGCTAGTAGTAGCGCCATTAAATTTAAAAATACCGTAGTTGATGCACTGTGCCCGCTAAAAAGGCGCCGCCTTGGGCTTGCATGTGTGCCAGAGGATAGGCTTGGGCGAGGAGCCGTGCCCACTATGGATTTAGCACAAAATGCATTGCTTACTAGTTTTGATAATGGACTAGTTAAAAATGGCTTTTTAGTAAAACAAAAAATTACTGAGCTTGCTAATAAAATCATTACAAAATACAAGGTTAAAACGCCAAGTTTTCGCACTCATGCAGCTAGCCTTTCAGGTGGTAATCTACAAAAGTTTATTATTGGTCGCGAGGTAGAGCAAAGCCCAAAACTACTCGTTATGTCGCACCCTACTTGGGGTGTAGATATAGGCGCACAAGTGGCGATACATGAAGCAATTTTAAAGCTTCGCGACGAAGGGTGTGCGGTACTCGTTATTTCAGAAGATTTAGACGAACTTTATAAAATTTGTGACCGTATTGGCGCAATTTGTGATGGCAAACTGTCTCCCATTTTAAATACCGATACCGTACCGCTTGTGCAGTTAGGGCAGTGGATGGCTGGCGACTTTAGCGATGTTTTTAATAACCAGCCTAAAGTACACACACCACAAGGGGCACTCGTATGATTAAGTTAGAACCACGTGTTGAACGCTCACCGGCTTGGAGTTATCTCTCTCCTGTTTTAGCTATTTTACTCACATTAATAACCGGTTACGTGGTGTTTGCCTTATTAGGGCATGATCCTTTAAATGCCCTGTATACATTGCTTATAGCACCTGTTGCCGATTGGTATGGTGTAACTGAGCTACTTGTAATGACTATTCCTATTTTGCTATGCGCCTATGGCTTAGCGCTTTGTTATAGAGCATCGGTTTGGAATATAGGCGCAGAAGGGCAACTGCTTATTGGTGGTGTATGTGCAAGTGCTGTAGCCGTTAACTTTGTTGACTCAACAAGTGCTTTTGCAATGCCACTTACATTACTCGCTGGTATTGCTGGTGGCATGTTGTGGGCGGGGCTTGCTGCTTTTATGAAGCTGCGTTTAAACACCAATGAAATTTTAGTCACCATAATGCTCAACTACATAGCAGTAAATGTATTGTTGTGGGCTGTTCATGGGCCACTCAAAGATCCTCACGGTTATAACTTTCCTGAAAGTGCATTGTTTGGCGAAAGCACGCTATTGCCTGTTTTATTCGACGGTACTCGATTGCACTTAGGCCTGGCGTTTGCGTTATTAGCGCTATGCGCCACATGGGTTTTTATTAGTAAAACCTTTATAGGCTTTCAAATACAAGTACTTGGGCTTGATGCATCCGCGGCCAAAATGGCGGGTTACAAGCGAGCATTATTAATTGCCGGAGTGCTAGTTATTAGCGGGGGCTTGGCGGGGCTTGCTGGAGCGGGCGAAGTAGCTGGGCCTATTGGGCAGCTGGTTCCGCAAATATCACCCGGTTATGGCTATGCCGCCATTATTGTTGCTTTTTTAGGGCGACTCCACCCAGTAGGAATTACGTTTGCGGGCTTACTAATGGGGCTTATTTATATGGGAGGTGAACTTGCGCAAATTAACATGGGATTACCTAACGCTATAACCGGTATTTTTCAGGGGTTAATGCTGTTTTATTTACTCTCGTGCGATGTGCTTATTACTTATCGCCTTAGATTTTCGCTGCCATTTAAACAACAAAAAGCGCAGCCAATACATATTGCACAGGAGTCTTAAATCATGGAATTAGATGTAATTACTAATATTTTATACGCCACTATTCGTACAGGCACCCCCTTATTACTGGTGGCGCTGGGTGAAATGGTATGCGAAAAAAGCGGCACCTTAAATTTAGGGCAAGAAGGCATGATGCTCTTAGGCGCGGTGGCAGGGTTTATAACTATGTACCAATGCGACAACCTATTTATTGGTTTTACGGTAGCAGCTTTGGTCGGGGTTATGGCCTCACTTATTTTTGCTTTTGTAGCACTTAATTTAAATGCTAGCCAAGTAGCGGCAGGTTTAGCGCTGACTATTTTTGGTACAGGCATTTCGGCATTTTTAGGTGCTGACTATGAGGGAAAAACCATTAACGCGTTACCTCCTTTAGCAATTGCAGGGTTTGAGCATATTCCGGTTTTAGGCAAAGCGCTATTTTCTCAAGACGCCATTGTGTATTTAAGTTGGGGTTTAGTGCTTGGTGCGTATTTGTTTTTTAAATATCACAGAGCAGGGCTTGCAGTACGAGCTATTGGCGAAAACCCAAGTGTGGGCAATAACTTAGGATTACCTGTAATGCGTACACGTTATTTAGCCGTTATGTTTGGTGGCGCACTGGCTGGCATTGCGGGCGCATATTTGTCATTGGCTTATACACCACTTTGGACTCAAAACATGACGGCAGGGCGAGGTTGGATAGCCCTTGCTTTAGTGGTGTTTGCAAGCTGGCGTATTGAGCGCGTAATGCTTGGCGCTTATTTATTTGGCTTTGCCAGCATTATGCACTTAGTGGCACAGGCTTTTGGGTGGGCTGTGGAGTCTAACTTACTGGCCATGTTGCCTTATGGTGCAACGCTTATAGTACTGATTATGCTCAGCAAAAATAAACAAAAATTAAAAATGTACGAACCCATGTGGCTAGGTAAACCTTGGCACAAGGGTCATTAAATTAATTACAAAATCAATAAGGTAAATCACCTGCTTCAACAGGATATTAAAAATATAACACGGAGAATAACAATGAAAAAACTTATAACAGTACTCGGGGTTGCATTGAGCTTAGGCATAAGCGCATCTGCTATTGCAAAAGATAGCGTAAAAGTTGGCTTTGTATATGTAAGCCCCATAGGTGAGGCCGGTTGGACTTATACACATGACTCTAGCCGCCGCTACCTTGAAGAAAAGTTTGGCGACAAAATAGAAACCACTTTTGTCGAAAGCGTACCAGAAGGGGCCGATGCAGAGCGTGTTATTACGCAACTGGCTAAAAGCGGGCACGATTTAATATTTACCACGTCGTTTGGCTACATGAACCCAACACTTAAAGTGGCTAAACGATTTCCTAATGTAAAGTTTGAGCATGCCACAGGCTATAAACGCGCAAAAAACGTAAGTACTTACTTTGATCGCATTTACGAAGGACGCTACCTAACAGGTGTTATTGCAGGGCACATGAGTAAAACCGACAGCATTGGTTATATTGCTGCGTTTCCTATTCCGGAGGTAATACGCGGTATAAATGCATTTACGCTTGGCTTGCGCTCAGTAAAGCCTAATGCAAAAGTAAAAGTAGTGTGGGTTAATAGCTGGTTTGATCCGGGTAAAGAGCGCGAAGCTGCCGATAGCCTAATAGATCAAGGCGTTGATATTATTACCCAACATACTGATTCGCCTGCACCACTGCAAGCAGCGCAAGCCGCTGGTATTTACGCTATTGGCTACCACTCAGATATGAGCGGATACGGTAAAAAAGCACATTTAACAGCAGCGGTTCATCACTGGGATGAATTTTATGCAGATCGCGTACAGCAAGTACTTGACGATAAATGGCAATCGCAAGATATATGGAAAGGGATAGGCTCAGGGATGACTCGCTTGGCGCCGCTAAGTAAAGACATTCCAAGTGATGTAGTGAGTGAAGTAAATGCTATTTCAGAGAAAATTGGTAAAGGTGAATTTCATCCATTTACTGGCCCTATAAAAAATCAGCAAGGTGAGCTGATTATTGATGCGGGTAAAACAATAGACGACAAAACGTTGTTGGGTATGGATTTTTATGTTGAGGGCGTTGAAGGGCAGCTTAAATAAGCGGTTAACGCAATAACAATGAGTTAATCACTTAGACAAATACAGTGGCTAACTCGCAAAACGTAGAGGTTTATATGTCAATAAATACAAGCTCGTCTGACGATATTATATATGCAGTTGATGACAAACCAGGCGTAACTGAATCATTTTTTGCCGCACTACAGCACGTACTCGCAAGCTTTGTAGGTATTATTACACCCACGCTTATTATTGGTGGTGTGCTTGGTTTAGCTGCTGAAATACCTTATTTAATTAGTATGGCATTATTTGTATCTGGTGTGGGCACGGTTATACAAGCGCGGCGTGTTGGCCCTGTGGGTTCAGGATTAATATGTGTGCAAGGTACAAGCTTTGCCTTTTTAGGGACCATTTTAGCAACAGGCTTTACCGTTAAAGCCACCGGAGGCAATAACGACGAGGTCCTTGCCACTATATTTGCAGTGTGCTTTTTGGCCGCTTTTGTTGAAGTATTTATTAGTTTTTTTATTAGTAAATTAGGCAAAATAATTAAGCCAGTAGTTACTGGTGTGGTCATCACTACTATTGGTATTTACCTAATTAAAGTAGGCATGACTGATATAGGTGGCGGGCAATGGCTACTTACTAATATGCCTGAAAAATTTGCTTCAACGAGCAACTTAATTGTTGGTTTTTCGGTTGTTGCTTTAGTGGTGCTGCTTAATGCAAGTAAAAACCAATGGGTGAGGCTAACGGCTGTGGTAGTTGCAATGATACTTGGCTGGTTACTTGCGTTTGTATTAGGTATCGCTAATTTTAAATTAGGTGAATTTGACCTAATAGCTATCCCACTGCCTTTTAAATACGGCTTTAATGTTGATTTTGGTGCACTCATAGCCTTTGGTTTTTTATACCTTATTACTGCAATTGAATCGACAGGCGATATTACTGCCAATTGTGCTGTTTCTAAGTTACCTGTTAGAGGGCCTAGTTACTTAGCACGTATTCGCGGCGGTATTTTAGGTGATGGCGTTAACTCGATGATTGCCGCCTTATTTAATACTTTTCCTAATACTACTTTTAGTCAAAACAACGGCGTTATTCAGCTAACTGGAGTTGCCAGCAGATATATTGGCCTGTGGATAGGCAGTATTTTAATCATTCTTGGTTTGTTTCCTGTGATTGGCGCTGTATTACAAAATATACCTAAACCTGTTTTGGGCGGTGCAACGCTTGTAATGTTTGGCACCGTAGCAGCCGCTGGGGTCAAAATACTCGCCAGCGAAAAAATAAATCGCAGAAGTTTACTTATTATTGCGGTGAGTTTGGGGCTCGGGCTAGGTGTTAGTTTTGTACCGGAGTTGTTTGCAAACGCATCTAAGTTAGTTACTGCCATATTTGGTAGTGCAGTGACGGTGTCGGGTATCACCGCAATAATAATGACGTTGGTACTACCAGAAAATTACTCAGCAAGTACGGATCATCTTAACTAAACTAATAAAAATCATAAAAGGGATTAACAATGAAAATCAAAACAATAAAAAAATTAGCATTAGTAACTGCAATTGCAATGTGCTCTACAGGTGTATCGGCTAAAGAGCTTTGGTCTGATTTTAGTATTACCGCAATGACAGGAGCCGACTACCTAGATCCGTTTTCAGGGGAGGAAGATGATAGAAGTGTTGTTACTATAGAGCATGCATCGGGACATACATGGGGCAGTACGTTCTTCTTTATGGATAGACTAAGTAATCCCGATGAAGTGTACGGTGAGCTAAACATAAACCCTATTCTTTACAAGCCACAAAATAGCTTTGTTAAAGAGGTGTTTTTAGGCCTACAAACAGAGTATGGCTCGGGAGATACGGATCAAAATAACTATTTATTAGGGGGCGGTGTATCACTTGATGTACCTGGCTTTCAATATTTTAATGTGGCCTATTATCGTCGCTTTCAAGATGATATAGGTATTCAACGTGAAGATAATAACCAAATAACAGTCACGTGGGGCTATAACAAAGGTAACTGTAGATACGATGGCTTTTTAGATATTGTAGATAGCACCGACACAATGTTTGGTAAAAGTGAAGGTGGCTTTAACTTTACCTCGCAGATTAAATACAATATTGCCCCTATGCTCGGCTTAGATACCACTCGTCTTGATGTGGGTATTGAGTATGTTTATTGGAAAAATAAATTTGGTGTAGATGGGCAAACCGAACATAATCCAAACTTACTAGTTAAATGGCATTTTTAACAGCAAATTGAATGGTATTTAATTAATAATTAAAGGCTACTTTTTAGTAGCTTTTTTATTTGATAATCTTAAATAATTGAATAGCTTAAATTAATTGTGTTAAATTACTTTTTAATAACACTATATGGATTTTTTGCATGGACTCTGAAATTGATTTTTCTACCTACACTTTAGATGAGCTTTACTCATCAGCGAGAGCTATAGATCGCGAAGCCTACCCAGATCGAGCAAAAGAAATAGACGACTTAATTGAAACGCGAGAAGCACAGAACCCATCTGAAAATATTGTATCAAAAGTAGCAGGAGAAAAAGCAACGCGCTCAGATAGGCTAGTGGCTGCTATTGTTGATGGCGTTTTAGGTGTTGCTTGTTTTATACCTGTATTCATACTCGTAGGGTTTGATAATTTAAGCCAACCAACACTTACTTTATCTGCAAGTTTGCTAGGTTATGGCATATTAAGCACGTTAGTGCTTCATGGTTACCTTATGTACCAACGCGGACAAACAATTGGTAAATCTTTAATGTCTATCCGTATTGAAAATTTAGACGGTACACAAGCAAGCTTTACTACAATTTACTTTAAACGCATGCTTTGTATGCAACTATTATCACTGGTCCCTTCGGTTGGTCAGTTTATAGCTGGTTTTGTTAATCCATTATTTATATTTGGAAAAGATAAACGATGTTTACATGATCATTTAGCGGGAACAAAAGTGAGTTATGTAGATTAATCAGGATATTAATTATGGCAGCTTTGCCTAGGCAAAAAAAATTACCCGGATTTAAAATAGTCTATAGTTTGGCTTTATCAGCATTATTTATTGTCATTTTGCTATTTTACATGGAAGTAATTAACGAAAAGCCTTTATTGCATCAGTTTTTATATTTGTTTGGGTTATCTTCTTTAGGAGTGGTTATTGAATGGCTATCTACAAATAATAAGCAATCACAAGCTATTGATATTGCCAATGGTGAATTTAAATTACTTGGTATAACTATAAAGGTGTCTGAGCTAGAAGAAGTACTTTATTGTCAAACGAAGCGGTTTGAGCATACCTTAAGGTTTAAATTTAGAGACGCGACTTACCGAGACATAGAAATATCAGCCCCTGACTTGATTGATGATTTGCGTTTTTATCACTTTATGGTTGGTAACGGTTTACCAGTAAAAATGACAGACGATACAGGGCGTTTTTTTGAGCGAACTTAACGTTACAGCAAGGAGCGAGTGATGATTAAAACAGCTTTTATGCTAGCAAGTGCGGTCTTTAGTGCATATTCACATGCAGACTCATTTGAAGGATGCTATTCAAGAACTGACAAAATAACTAGCGCGATCCCTATGCTCAACGATGATGGTAGCGAAAGTGATGAGCGTTTTAAATTAAAAACGAGCTATATAAATATATTTAAAAAAGACGATAAATATTTTACAGAAGGTCTTATCTGGGGCTTTAACTTTCATATTTGCACGATAATAGCACCGTTAGAAGGGACGGCAGAACCATTACCTTTAGTACTAAAGGGTAAAAAACTGGTGTTTGAAGAGCAAGAGCCCGAATACGATATTAACTGTAAGTTTGAGCTAGAATTTGATGAGAATGGTTTGAATATTATGGATGAAAACTATCATTGCTCTAACTACATGTTTTACTGTGGAGTACACGCAAGTGTTAATAATATTCAATTAGTTAAAACGTCTAAAGGGTGCAATTAACAAAGCCATTTTTAATATTTTCTGGATTAGCTAGTTTGTATTTTAACTTGTTGGTACAGCTAAGAAGGACTTACCATGCGCAGTTTTTTATTATTTATAGGCTACTCATCTTATATTGGTAGTATGGGTGATGGTCTGCTTGGTTTATATGCCTTATGGGTTCTGATAAGTAATGAATTAGCGCTACTAAGCTTATCGCTTAATGACTTTTTAGCGCAGTATGTTGAGTTTATATTTTGGGTGAAGCGGGTCGCATTTTATGTAATGCCACAAGGCTTTGCCGAGTGGTTATTTGGCATACCAGCTGTTATTTACTTTCCTGTACGTATATTAATGAGCTTAGTAATTGGTTGGTGGGCGCTTAAAAAGGCAGCTCAGTTAAAAAGCTGAAGGGTAATTAATAATTAAAGGCTACTTTTTAGTAGCTTTTTTATTTGATAATCTTAAATAATTGAATAGCTTAAATTAATTGTGTTAGATTGCTTTTTAATAACACTATATGGATTTTTTGCATGGACTCTGAAATTGATTTTCTAACTACACTTTAGATGAGCTTTACTCATCAGCGAGAGCCTAATATTTTATTGCGGATTTAATAATGTATCAAACGCTGTTTGATTAGCAAAAGTTACAAAATGGCGTATTTCACTAAATTGGTAATATAATTAAAAAATCTTACTGATTTTTTTGACTAGTAACCAAGGATGATTATGAAAAACAACACACAGCTAATTTTAGCACTAGCGGCCTCTTTAATTTGTTACTCAACATATATTGTATTGATAGATAAACCTTTTAGTTTGCAAGCGCTTAACCTGTTTTTATTTCCCGTTATTTTATATTTTGTGTTTATTCGTTCGCGCAATGTTGAGCAAAGCCCGTTAAAGGCTGTACGCGTTGAGGGGCAAATATTATACGTTTATAAGCAAGTGTTTAATATTAACGATATTAACAAAGTTGTCATCGACAAAACTAAGAGGCACGGTATATTTGCACTACCATATAATCAAGTTGATGGTAAAACAACTGAGTTTATTTTCAATAAAGATGCGTTTGAATCTTTAAAATCCTACCTTTTACAAAACATTCCAAATGTAAAAATTATTGAATAAAGTAAAGAAGTAACAATGAATTTAAAGAGCATATATTATTCACTGGTTTTCTTACCGCGGCGAAAATCAATGAGGTGATAAATGAGAATATTTAGGAAAACAAACGAGTTTGATAAACTGTCGAGGCGTTACGCATGTATTAAATGTGGTACTTGGGTGAGCATAAAAGCCCAAAACTGTATGCAGTGCCAGCATAGTTTTACCAATAATGATAAAAGCTCAATGCAAACACTCTATAATCAAAATAAAGAACAAAACTGGCAACATGCAATATTGCCTATTATTTTTGTAATATTGGTAATAGCTTTATTGTTCATTTAATTTTTGCTTAAAATTTAAAAGTGCTCGACTGCAACTCTGTAACAAAATCCCTCTGTACTTTAACGTGTAAAAACTACCCATAATTAAAATAATTACTCTTATTAAGCCTTCTATAAGTATCACATAGCTAATGTTTTTTAATAAATGAGATAAGCTTATAAATTTCAGTCACTTAAGTTGTGGGTTTATTTATATTTACTCAGTTTTTTGGCACGTAAGTTGATACAACTCCTAATAAACTTTAAAAAGGAATTACCATGACTGCTGAATACTTTATGGTACTAGGGTTACTCGGTGTTGCATTTTTTGCTGTTGCAGGGGCATTGCTTGGGTATGAAAAAAACATTAGTGGCTTTGGCGTCGTAGTGGTTGCAACCGTTACTGCCCTAGGGGGCGGTACCCTCAGAGATATACTTTTAAACAAACCAGTATTTTGGATTGCTACCCCACAGTATCTATATTCGACCTATGGGGCCGTTATAGCAACAATTGCATTTATTCGATATTTACCGCGCGTTAATAATTACTACTTTTTATTAGTAGACGCTGTGGGTATGGCGTTATTTAATATTATGGGGATAGAAAAAGCACTCATTAATGGCTCTGGTATGGTGGTCGCAATTACCATGGGCATCACTACAGGTATATTTGGTGGTTTAATACGCGACGTAATTTGCCGTGAAGTACCAACTGTTATGCGCAGCGAACCTTACGCCTCTGCGTGTTTAGCGGGTGGTGCAGTCTATGCTGCTTTATTTAGCCTTAATGTAGATTACATTTGGTGTATTTTAGGCTCATTTTTCACGACTATCTTTTTAAGATTAGGCTCTTTGCATTGGGGTTGGCATTTAACTATTTTCAGAAAAAAAGACTTCAGAGATCAAAGCGACTAATTTTAGCTACGAGTAGCCCGCGTTTGCATGTGGTACTCGTAATTATCCTCACCCGTTATAGTAAAACCCAGCCGCTTGTAAAGTCCTAATGCTGGGTTGTTTTTAAGCACTGTGAGTTTAATGGGTTTTGACTGTGTACTTGTAATAACTGTTCAATAACTGCTTTCCCATACCCTTTATTTTGATGCAATGGATGTATTTGTAATTGCATTATTTCAACGTGTTGAGCGTGCATTTGGTATTTTAAAGCACCAATTGGTATCTCATTTATAACTATAAGATGGGAGCAGTCATATTGATCATCAAGCCTTAAAACATGCTGTTACGCAGTTAAAATAACTCGGCATTTTCTAAGTGTTCAACCATAGTCAGTTTTCTGAGGCTTAATAAGTAGTCTTGGTCTGAATATGCTGCCTTTATAAATTTAAAAACCATAGTGCTCCCTTGCAACAGCCTCAATGTTTATATTTGTAGAACGAACTAAAATAAGTGCGCAGTATTAAATGTGCAAGCCAAACTAACAAAGGCAAGACTACCAATACCCAAGTGCTTTCCACCAAAGCCCGCCAATAATTCCCCATACACTTAAATTAATAACGCTCATTATAAGGCCCATTACCCACCAGTCTTTTAACGATACATAGCCTGAGCCAAACACTATGGGTGATGTGCCTGTTGCGTAATGCGTTAACGACATCATCAGTGATGAAGCGCCAGCTAGCAGTAAACCTAAAAATAAAGGCGGAGCGCCAAGCGCTAAACCTGCGGCGTAAAATGCGGCAAACATAGCAGTGATATGTGCTGTGGTACTGGCAAAAAAGTAATGAGCATAAAAATACACAGCTACCAATATAATAGCCGATACAATCCAGTCAAAGCCCAGTCGCGCAATATTGCTCTCAACAAGTGTTGAAAACCACGTTACCAAACCTAGTTTATTTAAAAAAGTGGCCATCATTACTAATGCTGAAAACCAAACAACGGTATCCCACGCAGACTTTTCTTTAAGTACATCGTCCCAGCTTAATACACCAGTCACTAATAAAACCGAAAGACCCAAAAAAGCCACTGCCGTTGTGTTAACTGCGTAGTCAGCCCCTAAAATCATTGCAGGTACGCCAGCCCATAAAACAAGCAGCATGGCAAAAACTCCCACCATTATTTTTTCGCCATAACTCATTGGGCCCATTTCAGTTAATTTAGATTCTGCGTAGGTTTTAGCGTCGGGTGTACTTTTAACTTCAGGTGGGTAAATGGCATAAACAACCAAAGGCACAAGGGCAATACATAGCAAACCAGGAACAAGCGCTGCCAGCGCCCACGTACTCCAAGTAATACTGATATTTGCACCGGTAGCATCAGCAATCAGCTTTACAATTAGCGGGTTAGGCGCAGTCGCTGTAATAAACATAGCTGATGTAATAGGGTTTATATGGTAACTCACTAAAGCAAGGTAGTGGCCAATTTTACGAGATGTGCCTTCCTCAGGGGACGAGCCAAAGCTTGTTGCTATAGACTTCATAATTGGGTGAATAATAGCGCCGCCTCGCGCGGTATTACTTGGCGTTACAGGTGCTATAACAAGTTCAGAAAGTGCGAGTGCATAGCCAATACCAACTGTTTTTTTACCAAAAAGAGAAATAAAATTATAGCCAATACGATTTCCCAAACCAGTTTTAGCTAAACCCCGAGAAATAATAATAGCAATACCAATCAACCAAATTAATGAATTAGAAAAGCCACTTAATGCATCTTTAATAGCGCCAGATGGGCTGTCATTAGTTACGCCGGTTAACGCAACAGAAGTAATAGCTAAAATAGCAATGGCGCCGATAGGCATTGCTTTACCAATAATGGCAACAACAGTACCAATAAATAAAGCGAGCAAATGCCATGCGTTTTCGGTAACACCTTGCGGAGGCGGTACAGCAAACCAAAGTAGTAAAACAATGGCTATAGAAATCAGTCCAGAGGTAACTCGAATATCAGTACCCTTCATTAAAATATCCCTAAGTTTTAGAAATGCATGCATTCTGTTTATTGAAAAGGCAACGTTATTTTACTTCATTTAATAATAAAAAAGATGACGCACATCATATGAATATTAGGCTTATTTAATTTTATTAATAAAGAGGAAATTAACTATAAACTAAAGTGATTGATTACATTACCCGATAAGAGCTTACAGTATGCTTAATTAACTCTGATTTTTAAGAGTTAGCTTGAATTTTTTTATAGGTTCGTAAGGTCTTTATAAACCTCAACGAATACTTGGAAATACAATGAACTTAAAACTAACCAATAACGTGATTACTTTTTTATTAGCGAGTAGCTTTTTGCTACTTGGCTTATCGTTTGCGTTAGGAGCAAACCCTAATACGTTAACGGCTACGTTTAGTTTTTATGGCGTTGATTCGCTAATGTCTGTATCTGCATTAGGTTTGATTAGTGGCTCCTTTATGATTGCCTTAGCGTTTGCCACCGTGCTCGCTCGCCTTAAACTAATGAAACCTACACCAGCACTTTTACTTGCAGCAATTATAAGTTTAGTTGCATTACTTACCTTGTTTGCCAGTAACCGTTGGATGGCGCAACTTGGTGGCTTTCCAATCATTGGTAGCGGGCAGGGCATAATTAAATATTTTGCTGTAGTGCCTTTATATTTATTTTTGTTTTATAAAGACAAACTTACCGACAAACAACACGCACTTTTAAACTTTATACCGGTTGCTATGGTTTTATTGTGGATCGGCGGCATGAAGTTTTATGAATTTGAAGCAAAAGGCATTGTAAGTTTAGTAGAAACCTCACCGTTTATGTCGTGGTTATACACGGTATTTAGCGTACAAGGCGCGTCTAACGTGATTGGCGGGTTTGATGTATTATTTGCTGTGTTATTGGGCTTAGGGCTATTTTTAAATAATAAAAAGCTAATTATTGTAAGTGGCTTAGCGTGTTTAAGCGTATTTATGATGACCCAAACATTCTTAATTACCGCAACCGGTGCATTTAGTGCCGCCACTTTATTAGATGGTCTCGGTATGTTTGTAATTAAAGATCTTTGGTATATAGCCAACCTTGCAGTAATTGCTAATTTAATGCTTTTTCAATCAGCTAAGTAATTTATAACGAGGCTTTATGATCAGTTGCCACCAATATGACTACATTGAAATTGCCTGTATGCACAGGCTGAATATTGAGCTTGTATTAAAAAATGGTGATGGTGTATGTGGTGTAGCCACTGATACAAAGCGCAATGCAAATAAAGACGAATGCATAGTTGTTAACGTAAATAACGAACTGCAACTCATTGTGCTCACTACAATCAGCGTACTTAAAGCGCGTGAACAAAATCCATACTTTGACCACGTGAATTTTGATGTAAAGTAAACACCTCACTCATTCGTTTTATTATAAACACCTCAGCGAGCCTGTATCATTAATATGGTAAGGCTCGCTTATCTCACCAATGCTTTAGCTAATTACGCGCTAAATACATAAAGCCAAAATTTTCCTACTACTTTCTTTTATTCTTTACTCGAGTTTTCCACCTAACAAGGCTAAACGCCAACTATTAAAGCGTATAAAAATGCTAATCCTGTAATAAGTAAGCCTTTATATGCCCGTATATGGCGTTTGGTCTTCGTGCGTTTGTTAATTATGGTCGTAAAAGGTAGCTACATAAATAAAGCTAACTTACAGAGCCAGGTGTTTAAATTTTGTCCAATACATTATTAAACGCCGTTTTGGTGCAAAATAACAAAGGCCTTTTTATAACATGCTTAATAACTTGTTTACATTAAAGTTGTTTAGTGGAATTATTGAACAATGTAATATACGCCGTTTTGGGGGGTTATAATCTCGAAAGTTGTGTTCAGAAGCTGTTAGCTAACTCACCATACCGTTCAGCATTACATTTCAAATAAAAGGATTTAACTTGAAAAAAATAATACTATTCTGTCTACTTGCTTCTAATTCTGCTTTCTCTTCAGAGCATGATCACGAAAAGTTTCTTTTAGAAGCAATAAAAATTGGAAATCAGGTTCAAGAAAAAACGAAAGGTAAAAGCTTAGTTGAGAAACTTCCAATCATTGAAAATTTTGCAAAAGAGTATACTGATAGCCCAGTTGCTTTAGATATTATAATGCAAGACCTTGGTGTTAAATATTCGTTTGCTGGCTTACATAAAAAAGCGCTTGTTGCTAAAGATAGTACTGCTGAAAGTGAAACTTTAGCTCTTGAAGATTTAACAGACTACAAAGCAAAAAGCGCGGAAAGTGAAATATTAAAACGCTCGCAACTACATCAGATTGTAATGTTCAATGAAGCTCACGATATTGCACAACATAGGGTGTTAACGTACCGTATGCTTTCAGGGCTATGGAAGCAAGGATATCGTTATTTTGCGGCTGAATCTTTAAATAGTTCAGCTTCATCACAAATTAATAAAGGATATGTTACTAACAATATTGGGTATTACACCCGTGAAAGTATCTATGCAAACTTAGTACTTAAAGCAAAAGAAATCGGTTTTGAAATAATTTCTTATGATATGCATAAACCAAGTAAACTCAATACTACCGATGAACGGGAAACTAATTCTGCACTGACTATAAAAGAAAAAGTATTTGATAAAGACCCTAATGCAAAAATCATCATCCATGTTGGTTATTCCCATATAAATGAAGAGGAATGGTTAGCGAGTAAACTTAAAAGTATTACCAACTTAGAAACACTTACTATTGACCAAACAACACGAATAGAACGAAGTAATACAGAATTTGAGCACCCAACATACACAAAAGCGGTTAATGAAGTGGGATTACAAGAACCATTTATCTTTGTAAAAGGTAATGAAACTTGGAGCTCTGATCCAAACAAATGGGATATATCTATTTTCTGGCCAAGAACAGGCTATTTAAATGGGCGTCCTAAATGGGCATCTTTAAATAGAAAATCATATGAATTAGCCTCTATAGATTGTAATGATTTATACCCTTGCATGGTTGATGTCTTTAAGTTTAATCATACAGATGAAGTGCCCTTTGATAGAGTTATAATTTCGTCCAAAGAAGAGTCGAAATCAGTATTCTTATCTAAAGGGAATAATATTGTTGTAACTAGTGATAGAAATGGAAAACAAATAAAAAAAATCATCGTACAGAATTAAAGTTAGTTAACAACACGCCCTGAGGTGGACAGCAAGCGCTAAAGCTCACTTTCCACCGCAAATTTTAACAGCGGTGATCCCTTACTTTTCAATGCAGTTGAGTAAGTTGATTCGTCGTAAGGCGTATATGTTTTCCAGCACCTAAATAGTATTCTTATCCGCTTAAATGCCAATGATTTGTTGATGGTATTATTAGGTTTCCATTTGACTCCTTGCTGCCAAGTAGCGATGCTTTAGCCAAAAATAAATAACGCACAGATAATCCTGCTCATTCTAGAAAGAGTAAAAAAGGTACCCACACTAAATTTTTCAGTAATACTTTCCAAAACGCCAATTAAAACAACACCAAACACTTCTTTATATGCTGCGTAAAAGCACAGTAATCGATTGAACCAAAATAGGAACTCAGCTATGGTTTGTTTATCAATAAAAATAAATAAAAATAAATAAAAAAACGAGTTAATCTACAGGCTCGTTGGTACTAAAGGAGTATCTAGCATTGGATGATCTAATAACAAAAATCAAAAGTGTCCCTAACGAAATTTGGTGGAGAACACTTTCGTATATTATTTCCGCTTTTTTCCTTGTACCAAACATTACGATGATCATGTTTCTAATTTACATGGGAGAATATGACTTTTTCTCTTACGACTTCTTTACGGAGGGTGTATTTGGAATGAAATTGTTTTTCGTAACTACTGCTTTTTTCTTACTTATTAGTTCATTAGCAATATTTAGCCCTGTCTTATTGATTGTTGGAAAGGTTAAGAAAAAGAAAATCGATAAACAACTAATTGCCCTGAGTATTTTATTTACTTTAATTACTTGGTCGATCCTTATCTTAGAGTTTATTTCTGGTGCTGATACTGCTCGGATTTTCTTTGTATTAGGTATGTGTGCGGTTATTATTACTCATATTTCAGTGCTAATTTACTTCAAGGCTAAGGCACAATTTATCAGTTTAGGAGCTATTACTTTTTGTATAGTTTTTATGTCTTTTAATTGGTCTGCTCAATCCTCCAAAGTAATTTCAATTGGCTTACAGGCATTTGGCGTTGGTGGTGATTTATCAATAACAATAACTAATGCTCAATCTGGAGTTAAAACTAAAGGGAAACTAAAATTAATATCCCCAAAATTTATATACTTTACGCCTTCAACCGAAAAGGGCGTTGCTAGTTATTCTTTATCAAATGTAGGCTATTATGTTGTGGATAAAAAGTAGCTCTAACAAGTCGTAAAGCAGAACAAAAAAATCTGATTTTTACTGCTATGTCGCTTACTTTAGCAAATATATTTTGCCTATTTAAGGCAGCACTAGATATAAAAATACAAGGATGCATGATTGAATTATTTAAATTGGTTACAAAAAACATACCCAGAGCTAAATGAGATATCAAATGAAACTATTAACTCTCATATCGACAAAGCAAAGTCTGATACAGAGCTTTTTAGGGAATTCATTAAAGTACTAGGTAGCTTATTTTTTATTATCCCGTTCAACTTATACCTTTATATTTCGGGTATTCAGGCATCTAACAGCTCTTTATATTGGTTGTTGGTTGTGGCTTCAATTGCTGTTGGTGGTTTTATCGGGCTTTATTGCGAGCAAAAGGTAATTAAAAAACGTCTTAAAAAAATAATACAGTTAAAGGCGTTTTAAATGACTAATGATGAAGGGCAGTTAGGATGACCTTATTCTAACTGTTGCGGAAATTGTCAATTATAGAGTGGTAAACAACTTGGCTTTATTAAGCTTGATTCCTTTTAAAATAAAAAGCGGAATATTACGGTCAATAAAGGCATGAGTAAATTTATCTTAAGTTGATAGGAACTCAGCTATGTTTTGTTTATCAATAAAAAATAAAAAACGAGTTGTTCTACAGGCTCGTTAGTAGTTTAAGGAAATTCGACATGCAATTAATGGATTCGGTAATATTATTTTGTTTTATCATTAGTGCAATCTCTCTTTACTTTAGTTTTGGTTCAAAGTTTTACGATCCTGAAAAGGTTTTAATTGATATGGGCGATCAGGTGTTTATTTCGCACTTGCCCAAAGCTAGGTTACATAAAAAATATGGTAAAACTATTCCTAAATCTTTTGTTACCAAAATTCAATTAGCTGGAAATTATGTAACTTTATTCAATCACAGCGGTAATGCAATAGATATTTGGGCGCCTAAGGATAAATTAGCTAAACCCATATTTGAGCAAGCAAAAAGTATTTTTAAAAATGCAGAAGCGGTTGAATTAAACTGTTAATAAGCGGTTTAAGCAAAGCGACTACTAACTGTTTGCTTAGTTCTCTTTACTACACATTACGACAAGTTATCATCAGCCCCTTATGTAGGCATCGAGATTGTAGAATTTTTTTTTAAGAAAACAGCCTATTTTATTAGGGTTAATTGCTGGAGCTCGTTTTTAATTGAATTTGGCTATTGGAGTTATGCTTCAGTCTTGTTAAGCAACCAAGGATAGTTCAGTGTTAAAATGACCTACTAAGCATTTTATTACAGTATTGATTGCAAGTTCCCTTTCCACAATCCCCCCTAAACAAATTAACTAAGAATCAAATAACAATACTTTAGTAAACGCTAGTTCATATTACGTCACGTAATATCCATACAGAACTTTAAGTTAAACATACGTTCGTGCAGCGTTCCCATTTTTATTTGACTCAATTTATTGGATATTCTTTTTATGAAATTAAAGTTATTTATCGCAATTATTTTTAGCACTTCGATGTCGTCTTACGCGACAGAAGCAGTAGATAAAACGCAGTTTTCATTCGAAGACTTAAAAGCCCTAGCAAAAGCTTCAGCCGAAAAGCCCTATACGCCAACTGCAGTACCAGCCCCTGAGCTTATCGATAAAATTACCTATGACGAACATTGGAAAATACGTTTTAAAGAAGATGAAACTTTATATCCAAGTGGAAAAAAGGCACCTGTACAATTATTTTATCCTGGGCGATATTTTCCTGAGCCAGTAAGTATTTACATCAGAGACGATAAAAATCAGGTACAAAATGTACCTTTTAGTAATGATGTTTTTGATATGCCTGATGACAGCCCAGCTCACGATCTCCCAGAAGGGTTTGGATTTGCAGGCTTTAGAATAATGCGCCCAGATATGAAACCAGATTGGATATCTTTTTTAGGCGCGTCTTATTTTCGTACCGACGGGCCAGAGGGGCAATATGGACTGTCGGCTCGAGGTATTGCAATTAATACGGGTATGAATCAGCCAGAAGAATTTCCGCGCTTTTCTGCATTTTGGATTGGCCCCGCAGAGAAAAAAGGTGAAAGCGTGTCTGTTTGGGCATTGCTTGAAGGGCCTTCTATCACTGGTGCTTATCGATTTGGTTTAAGTAAAGATAACAAAGAAGCCAAAGGCCATATTACCTCTGTAACGGCTAATTTGTATATGCGCGCCGATGTTGAACGCTTAGGCGTAGCACCGTTAACCAGTATGTATTGGTACTCACAAAAAGATAAAACAGAAGCTAAAGATTGGCGCCCAGAAATTCACGACAGCGATGGCCTGGCGATTCACACAGGAGCGGGTCAATACGTTTGGCGCCCATTAAATAATCCTCAGTCGGTGTCGACCAATAGTTTTATTGATGAGAACCCAAAAGGGTTTGGCTTAATCCAAAGAGATCGTGACTTTAATAACTACCAGGACGACGGCGTATTTTACAATAAGCGTTCATCAGCGTGGATAAAACCTACTGACGATTGGGGCAAAGGTGCAGTTCAGTTAATCGAGATTCCAACAAAAGATGAAACGTTCGACAATATTGTTGCCTATTGGGTGCCCGAAAAAGAGGCGCGCAAAGGTGATGAGTTTACCTTTTCTTATGATATTGAGTGGCGTCCACTCGATCCAAAATCAAAAAACCTTGCAAGCGTTGTAAATACTCGCCAAGGCTTAGGCGGAATTCCCGGCCAGCCTATTCCTGAAGGCGTTAACAAGATGGTGATTGATTTTGAAGGTCCAGTATTTAAAGGCTTAGATAATAAAAGTGGTATAAAGCCGATTGTTGAAGCCAGCAACGGTGAAATACTAGAACCTATTGGAGTTTATCCGGTAGTTGGTACAAACCAATGGCGATTAGCGTTTGACTACAAACAAGCTAACAACAATCCGGTGAACATACGCGCGTATTTAGTTGATAAAAATGATGAAGCTATAACTGAAACATGGGTAAGTGATGCTAAGGTAACGATTAAATAAGCCCTTAAATAAGCATTAAAGTAAAACGGGTGGCTATATTTTGATTTTCTGTCAATTATAGCCACCATAATGTCTTTTAAAACGCCAATCAAAACACCATTAAAACTCCCTTTTATATCCCACGTAAAATACAGTAATCGATTGAATCAAAATATGAACTCGGCTATGGTTTGTTTATCAATAAAAATAAAAAAAAGAGTTAACCTGCAGCTTGTTAGCTGTTTCGAGGGATTGTATGTTTTTTTGAGTAAATTATTTTGTTGGGAGCGAGGCCGACAAAAATCAGGCTACGATAAAATGTTGATTTGTGGTGCTACGTGGCCAATTAAATGTGATACATACTTGCTTAAATTCCCACAAGGAAGTGAAATAGCACCACACACAGACAAAGTTGAATCTGGTAAACACTATCGATTGAATATAGTACTGAAAAAAGCAGATTTGGGTGGTGAGTTTATTTGCAGTGATCCGATATTTGAAACAAAGCGGGTTAAGCTATTCCGCCCTGATGTAAGTGAGCATCAGGTATCAAAAGTTATAAAAGGTAATAGATATTTACTCAGCATTGGGTGGATAAAAGGGAGCTCTAGATGCTAGATTTAAGACCTAATTGTGAATGTTGTGATAAGAATCTACCTGCACAGTCCACAGAGGCTTTTATTTGTTCATTTGAATGCACATTTTGTTCTGGCTGTGCTCAAACGGTATTAAATAACGTGTGCCCAAACTGCTCAGGTAATTTGGTTCAGCGGCCAATTCACCCTTTGGCTGCACTAAAAAATTACCCAGCATCGACTAAGCGGGTATTAAAAGAAAGTGGTTGTGCGCAAAACACGTAAGAACATAAAGTATAATAATTACATTTCTGGGTATGGAGGTCTGATGAGAAAATCCTTTGAATTTACTGTTAAGTCAATCAAAGTTAAAATAATTAACACTTGGTTTAGTGGTGCTAAATTATATGTGAATGGTGACTTACGAGATACTGACAAAACTTTGTTAGCTATTAGGAATAATACTTTACTATCTGCAAATTTAGGTGAGTTGGGTGTTCTCGAAATCAAGCCATTATCGGGTTTAATTACCGTTGAAATGGATGCATATTTGGTTAATGGTACAAGCATTCAACATGTATATAGCTCACATAAACGCCTTAGCCTAAAAGAGCAAAGGGCAGCCCGATAAAGCTACTTTAAATAACGTATATTCCTGCATTTACCTGCCTTCAGTAATAACCTCCAAATGACTTTGAGGAGGTTTAAGCCCCTAAGCATACCAAGTTAATATACTTGGTTTACTCGATTACCTTAAAATCACTCATACTCTTTCACATAAAGTAAAAGCGCGCTGTACATTACACTGAGTGCCTTTGTTACATCGCTGTCGATAACCGCTTCTGCTGGGTGATGGCTTATACCGCCAGGGCTGCGTATAAACAACATGCCAACGGGGCAAATTGGAGCGATTGCCATTGCATCGTGCCCTGCGCCTGAGGCAAGTGAAGGCGATGCTTGGTTATTGAGTTTACATGCGCTTGAAAACAAATGCTGAATAGTAGTGTCGCACGCTACGGCATCGGCGGCATGCGTCCATTGCCAATCAAGCGTTAAATTGCGTTTGCTTGCTATAGATTGTGCGCTGCTTTGTATGGCGCTTAGTAAGTTAGCGAGATCGGTGTCGCTTTGTGCACGTGCGTCTAGGCTTATGGTTGTTTTACCTGCAATCACGTTTGTAGCCCCAGGGCGAGACTGTATTTGCCCTACGGTGGCAACTTCGCCATTTTTAGCATTGCTTGCTAGTTTTTCAATTTCGGTTACTAATTCGGCGCAGCCTGCTAGTGAATCCTGCCTCAAGTTCATAGGGGTTGTACCCGCATGACCGCTTTGCCCTGTTAGGGTAAGCATGGCGCGTTTTGCCCCTGCGATAGCCGTTACAACGCCTAACGCCTGATTAACCGATTCGAGTACCGGGCCTTGTTCAATATGAGTTTCCCAGTAAGCTAGTAATTCGTTTTTATTAAGTGCAGCTTTTGCGTAGTCGTTAGGGTTTAAGCCAAAGTCGAGCATGGCTTGGCGCATAGTTATGCCGTTTGTGTCTTCAATGTTTAGCCACTGTGGGTCAAATTCGTTAGCGAGGGCTTTTGAGCCAATTAAAGTTGTGGCAAAGCGAGTGCCTTCTTCATCGCAAAAGCCCACTACATCTAAATGAAAGGGCAGGTCGAGCTTTAACTTATGTGCAAGGGCGGCTATTTCTATCCCCAGCAGTACACCTAAAATACCATCAAACGCACCTGCGTTTGGTACTGTATCGAGGTGCGATCCTATAATTAAACGTTTAGCATGAGGGTTTGATGATTTTAGTCGCCCCCAAAGGTTGCCCACTTCGTCTTGCCACGATTGCATGCCTGCCTCAACCATCCACGATGCAGTAACGGCGTTACACTCTTTGTGCTCTTTTAATAAGTACACACGGTGAATGCCACCTTGCATTTGCGATAGTGCGCTGAGAGTTTTACAGCGAGATAAAGCGCGTGTTGCGTATTCATCAGCAAGTTCTTTATCTAATAAAGGGCTGTGTTGTGGGCATTCAATCGTCATGCTAAATCCTTTTTTTATTTATAGTGAGTGAGGGCGGCAATGGCAGCTTCGCCTTTAGGACCTTTGTAACCGTTGGCATGCAAACAAGCGTCTAGGCTTGCAAGTGTTTGTAGTACGGTATCTTTTCGGGCGTTGTAGCCCATAGTGCCAATACGCCAAATTTTGCCATGAAGTGGTCCAAACGAGGTGCCAATTTCTATTCCAAAATCGGTTAGCATTTGCCCGCGTACGTGATCGGCATTAATGCCCTCGGGTATATAAACACCCAGTACGTTGTTCATTTTATGCGTTAAATCGCCAAATACATTTAAGCCCAGTGCTTGAATGCCGGTTAGCATGGCATCGCCATGTAATTTGTGGCGCGCTACGCAGTTATCCACGCCTTCTTCAATGACTATGCGGGCGCATTCTGAGGCGCAGTACAGCATGCTGGTGGCTTCGGTATGATGATTTAGGCGCTCTTCCCCCCAGTAATTCATGATCATACCTAAATCAAAATAGTTAGAGCGCACAAAGGGTTCTGTGCCATCGGTATGATCGGCAGTGCGAATGCCTGCTTCTACCTTTTTACGTTTTTGGATCCACTCGGCGCATTTGTCGCTAAGCGTTAATGGTGCAGAGCCCGATGGGCCACCTAAACACTTTTGCAGACCAACCGAAAGTGCATCGAGTTTCCATTCATCGGCAGGAAGTTCGTTACCCACAATAGAGGCGGTGGCATCGCAATAAAATAGTACATCGTGCTTTTGGCAAATATCGCCAATATGCTCAAGAGGTTGGTTCATGGTGGTGGATGTATCGCCTTGTACCATAGCAAGTACATGGGGTTTTACATCAACAATGGCTTTTTCGATTTGCTCTGGCGTAAACACTTCGCCCCACGGTACTTCTATTGTGTGCACCTTTGCGCCAACGCGTTCTGCAATTTCAGCAAGTAGGTGGCCAAAGCGCCCCATAATTGGCACTAGTACTTTATCGCCTGGGCGTAAAATTGAGCATAATACGGCTTCAATACCCGCGCGCGATGTGCCATCTATTAGCATGGTCCATTCGTTTTTAGTTTTAAAAATTTCGCGGTAACGCGCCATGGTTTCGTTCATAAAACCGGTCATTACTGGGTCGTATTGACCTATAAGTTGCGCCGACATAGCACGTAAAACACGAGGATCTGCATTGATAGGGCCGGGGCCCATTAATAAACGCTGTGGTGGGTTTAAGGTTTGAACTTGCGTGTTATTAAACATATTTTAGGCTCCCAGAGTCTGAATAAGCATGCGAATGCCGGTTATCATTAAGACAACGGCAAAAGCGCGTTTTAGTTGTTTTTGATCCAGCTTGCTACCAATTTTTACGCCAATAGGCGCAAATAAAATAGTTAGCGGAATAATAAGAAAAAAGGCAGGGAGGTTAACTAACCCCCACGTACCTAGGGGAGCATCGGTTGGCGTTGTGCCAATACTTAATAAGGTAATAACACCTGGTAGCGCAATCAATAAACCAAAAACGGCCGCAGTTCCTACTGCAACATGGGCGCGTACATTAAATGCGTTTAGCATAGGTACGCCAATAGTACCGCCGCCTATGCCAATCATTACCGACAAACCACCTACAATACTTGCCATAACGCCTTGACCAAATTTTCCTGGCAGTTGTTTTACAAGCGCGGGTGCGCCGGCTCTAAATAGCATGTTTAAACTGACTAAAATAGCAATACAGGCAAACATAAGTACCAGTGCATTACCGCGTATTGAGTGCGCTAAGTAGCTGCCTACAACGGCCATAACTAAAATAAATGGTGCCCAGTATTTTATTAGCGCAAGGTCAATATTCCCTTTGCTATGATGCGAGCGAATAGATGAAAGCGAAGTAGGTACTATGGTTGCAAGTGATGTAGCGGTGGCTATCATCATTGCCGACTCTGGGCTTACGCCAAAACCTTGCAGTAAAAAATACAGCACAGGTACGATAACAATACCGCCGCCTACACCAAAAAGTCCTGCTAAAATACCGGCAAAAATACCGGTTGCTATTAAGGCTACTATAATTGGCCATTGATTTATTATTTCTGACATTGTGTTCCTGCTGTAGTTACTGTTGCACGTCCATCTGAACGAGGATCTGTTGCAGCTTCAAGGCTTGTAGGTGTATCTAAAATAGCCCCAGCGTGCCCCATCATTTCGTTATTATTATCAACGCTTACCCAATCGTGGTCACGTTGATTTAATTCATGTTCTATATGAAAAACTAACTCTTTTTCAATTTTTAAATTTGTACTCGTATCGCCCCATGTGCGTCCAAGTAACCAACGAGGGTCGCTAATTGCTTGTTTTATTGATTTATTTCGCCACGCGTAGCCTGCAAAAACAGCGGCTTGAGTTTGTGGCTGCCCTTCACCGCCCATTGTTCCGTAAGCAAGTCGACGACCATCGCTAAACTTTGCCAGTGCTGGGTTAAGTGTATGAGCCGGCTTTTTATTTGGCGCAAGGGCATTATTATTGTTACTCGCAGCAATATCTTGATTGTTTAAACTAAAGCTTAAACCACGGTTATTCCACACAAAGCCGCCTTCACTCATTAATATTCCGCTGCCAAATTCCCAGTAAATACTTTGAATAAAGCTGACTAATTGCCCGTTTTTATCTCTGGCTGCCATCCACACAGTATCGCCAGGCTCTGCGTTAAATGGCCATTTTTTGGCTTTACTCATATCAATATTGTTAGCAAGTTCGCTTAGGCGATTATCGGTTAGTGCGTTTTTATAATCATCCCCTAACACATCAGGGTCAGCCCAAAGGGTAGGGCGATGCGTAAAGCTTTGCTTAGTTGCCTCAACAATTAAGTGCGTCCAGTCGGCATCGGTTTTAGCTAAATGCTTTAACTTATTTACGGCACCAATTATTTGTAGTGAATGCACGCCCTGTGTTGGCGCGGGTAAGTTGTAGCAATCAATACCACTGAGGTTTGCATTTAGCGCAGTAACTACCTCGGCTTTAGTATTTGCAATGTCACCTGCGGTAATTGAGCTGCCTGCTTTTGCTAAGTCGGCGGCAAATGAGTTGGCAAGTGCGCCTTCATAAAATGCGTTTAAACCATGCTTTGCTAGGTATTCAAACGTTGCTGCAAGTTTAGGGTTTTTAAAATGCTGGCCTGCTTGTAAGGGCTTGCCATTGGGTATGTAGAGGTTTTTAAACGCGTCATTGGTATTGTTAGCAGTGGCTAGCTTTTCGCAGCCTGCTTGCAAGCTTTTTGTAACGGTAAAGCCCTCGCGCGCAAGCTCAATAGCGGGTGCTAAAATTTGTGACAGTGGTAGTGCTGCGTGCTCATCTAGTTCAAGCGCTTTTTGCCAGCCGCGTATTGTGCCCGCTTGAGTAAGTGCGCTTAATCCGCCGCGCTCTGGTATTTGCGTGAGCGAGTTATATGGCGTTGTATTAGTTGCTGCGCGGCCGCAGGCGTCAATAGCAGTGGGCGTTTTTTGGTTTGGGTTATCGATAAGCCAAAAGCTGTCGCCACCAATTGAGTTCATATGTGGGTATACAACGCTAATAGCAGCGGCAGCCGCTACCATAGCCTCGGTAGCTGTACCGCCTTGTTTTAGTATATTTATACCCGCCTCAGTGGCCGAAAAATGAGACGCGGTAAATGCAATGTTGTGTGTGGTCATGCCGGTGTGTCCTGTTTAAAGTGTGCAGCTAGGTGCTTAACGCAAGCAAGTAGGCTTTTATCGTTACCGTGGCTCATCATTAATGAAAAACCATACGGATGATCATTTGCTAAATCAGCCAGCGGTAAATGCACTTGCGCTGAGCCACTAAGTCCTGCAATTGCCGAAAGCGTAATAATTTGCATGCGTAAGGCGCTTGTGTCGGCGCCTAATTTAGGTGCGGTTGTGGGGGTGGTTGGCAAAAATAAACAGCTGTTTGTATTTAGGTTTTTAGCTATTAGTGTTTGCCATTGGGTTTGCACTTTTAGTGCTTCATGTTCTTCTTGATCTGTTAGGGCAAGCGCCATATCAAAACGTGCCGCAATTGCTGGAGCAAACTGGGGAAGTTGCCCCTGCAATTGAAGCCAATCTTTATGCGTTTTTGCGATTGCTCGCCCTTGCAGTACTCTAAAACTATCAGCAAGTTCATTTAATAAGTTGCTGTTAGGTAGTTCAAATTCTTTATGGTGCTTAAAATTAGGCTTGGTTTTTTCAAGCAATTGCTTAAGTGGGGCTTGTAAAGCAGAGTCAACGAGTTCAAATAACGGCTCGCAAATAACTAAGGTTTCAACGTTATTAATAGCTTGATTTGGTAGCAGTACATTACCTACATCGCTTAATAGCTCGGCGCTTTGGGTAAGCCAACCTATGGTATCAAAAGGGGGAGCCAACGGTATTAGACCGTTTTTTTCAATAACGTTATGGCTTGGCCTTATGCCATATAAACCACAATAGCTGGCGGGTATTCTAATTGAGCCGCCGGTGTCGGTGCCTAAGCCAATATCAGCTAAGTTAGCAGCAACTGCAGCAGCAGACCCCATACTCGAACCACCGCAAGCATGCTCTTTTAATTTAGGATTTTGCGCAGCGCCATAATGTATATTATTACCCTCTAAGCTATAAGCCAGCTCATCAGTATGGGTAAAGCCTATAAAGTTACAACCAGCGGTCATGAGCTTATTAACCGAGCTTGCCGTATTTTGAGCCGGTTTAGCTGTTTTAAACCAGTGTGGATTGCCTGCGCTGTTACGCTCGCCCTTTACTGCAAATACATCTTTTACAGCTAAGCGATTGTTTGCAAGTAGACCAGAGTGGTTTGTTTGCCACAGGGTAGGACCGTGATTGCAAAATATACCTTTGTTGTTTTTTTTATCACTCATTTGCAGCTCATTATCATAAAACTGACCAAGTACTTACTTATTAAGTTAAGAGTGATTAAAAAGCGGGCTGGTTATTATTATTATGAATACCAATTTTATTAAAAACATGATCATTCTATCGGATTAAATAGCGCACTCACTGCGTCATTTTCTTCGCGTTATAATAGATCACTAATTTAATGCAATTGCTAAAGCTGTGCTTTTTAATCGGTAGTTTTGATTTTATAGTGCTTAGACTAAGCAAGAGGAATGCCATAAATTAAAATCCTGTCCAACTGGTCAGGTTTTGTTGGGTTGTATGAGATTTGTAAATGTGGGCTGTAGAAATAGTGAGATTAAAATGAGCTAAAACAAACCAATTTGGTGCGTAGATGCACCAAGTTGGTCTTTATTTATATGGTTTTGAGTGCTAAATAAGGGGCGTTTTACTGATGATTAAACCGTTAATATCGGCGTAAACCCAATCGTTAGGTTCAATAGTAGTGCTAAGCATGGTAACTGCTTGGTTTTTATCACCAAAGCCGCGCTTTAAGGTACTACGCGGTGTAGAGCCTAGCGCCATTACAGGTAAGTTCATTGTGGCGAGTATTTCTATATCTCGGCAACAGCCATTTATTATTACGCCTTCCCAGCCATTACTTAAGGCACGCTCGGCCATAATATCGCCTATAAACGCAAAGCGTTTGCTCGCAAACCCGTTTATAACCAATACTTTACCTTCACCATTTTCATGCAATATATCGGCGGCAAAAGAGTTGTCTTCTGGGCAGGTAACGGTAACTACTTTGCCATAAAACGTGGTTTTTTTACCAAAGTGATAAAGGCCGCTGTCTGCTACTTGTACGTTATCGCGATGATCGTCAAATAAATCGGGTGTAGTAAAGGATGTCATGGGTTAAGTCTCACTTTGCTCAGGTATTTTAAGACCAATACCTTTTAAAATTATGTGGGCAATTGATTGCGTAATTTGTGCCACATCGGTTTCGTCGTACTCTAATTTGTTCATTACGAGTAAAACCTCAGCCTGAAAGTCGGCGTAATATTGTGTGGTAGACCAAATAGTAAAGAGCAAATGGTAGGGGTCAACCTTATCCATTTTATCTGCGTCCATCCATGCTTGAAGTACATCAACCTTTTGTTTAACCCAAGGGCGGGTATTGGTTCTAAAGTAGTTTTGTAAATAGGGTGCACCGCGCAGTATTTCACTGGCAAATAAGCGAGATTGCATTGGCTGATTTACGGCCAGTATTACTTTGCTTTTAATATAGTTATAAAGCACGGTAGCTGGATCGTCGTTAATTGTGACGTTATCGAGCCCTAAGTTCCAATTAGCTATTATGCGGTCAATCACAGACTCGTACAGACCATCCTTACTTTTAAAGTAATACAAAATATTAGCTTTTGGCACCTGCGCTTCTTTAGCAACCATGCTCATACTTGCTCCGTCGTAACCTAATTGCGAAAACAATTGCTCGGCGGCATCTAAAATTAGTTTTTGGTTTTTCTCGCGTGTAATTTCTTTTTTATTTGGCTTTATTTGTGTGGTCATTATAGAGTTTGCGTGTTTAACGTATTGATTGATTGTAGCTTTACTGACCAAAAGGTCAATTACTAAAAAGTGTGAATGTTAAAAACAGGCGAGAGGTTTAAGCTATTAACTTTGATTGTTTAATTAAATAATTACTGTTAGTTTAGTTTCAAATTTACGAGTAGTACTTTAGGTTTAATATGGAGTTTTTAAGCAAAAATAAATACACGCTTTATGGAGTCGCGGCCATATTACTGTGGAGTTGCTTAGTTGCATTACTACGAGATATTTCTGAGTTGTTTAGCCCCATTGGTGGTGCAGCGGCTATGTATTCTGTCAGTGCGATATTTTTAATTTTGGTTATGGGAGTGCCCAAGTTTAGTGGGTTTTCAAAACGTTACTTGGTAATAGGTACTTTGTTATTTGTAGCGTACGAAATTTGCTTGGCGCTTTCTATTGGTATGGCAAATAGTCGTCATCAGGCAATGGAAATGGCGGTTATTAATTATTTATGGCCCACGCTGACTATACTGCTCTCTATTATTATTGGCCGTAAAAAAGTAAGTTTCTGGGTTTACCCAAGCATGGTCATTGCTTTTTTAGGCGTTGCTTGGTGTATTACGGGCGATCAAGAAATGTCACTCGATACGCTTGTGACTAACTTTGCTGATAATCCTGCTACTTACTTAATGGCATTAGCTGCAGCGTTTATATGGGCTATTTATTGCGTAGTAACGCAAAAGCTGAGTAATGGTAAAAATGCCATTACGTTATTTTTTATTGTTACGGCAATGAGTTTGTGGGCGCAATATGGTTTTAGTAATGAAGCGCCATTAACGTTTTCACTCAGCTCAAGCATAACATTGCTATTAACTGGTGTAGTCGTGGGGAGCGGTTATGCACTGTGGAATCAAGCTATTATTGGCGGTAACTTAATGCTTTTGGGAACTCTTTCGTACTTTACACCGGTGTTTTCTACTATTATTTCGGCGCTGTATTTATCTATTACGCTGAGTGCTTCGTTTTGGCAAGGGGTTGTACTGGTAACAGTGGGCTCGCTAATTTGCTACTTTGTAACGCGAGAAAAGCCTAAACAACCTCAAATAGCGTCTGCAACATAAGACTAATTTTATTAAAAATAAGCCCTATTATTTTAGGGCTTTTTGTTGCGTGCAGATTATTTTGCATTATTTACCTGCGCTAGTAACTCTATGACTTTTTGTTGACCAAATGTTTGTGCAAATTGCTCTGCTGTTTGACCGGCTTTGTTTTGATGCGCGTTGTCGCAATCAAGTGATACGAGTGTTTTAGCGATACTAAATTCACCTCTAAAAATAGCGGCCATTAGCGCTGTGTTGCCACGGTTATCTTCTAGACAGGCATTAGCGCCTAAGTGTAAAAGTGTGTTAACCGTGTTTTTATTGCCATGATAAGTGGCAATCATTAATGCGGTGTAGCCTTTATTGTTGTAACTGTCGATAGGAATGCCAGCATCTACAAATTGCTCTATTACAGCTGTGTCGTTTGTGCGTGCTGCGGCAAAGTAATAAGCAAATAAGCTATCGTATTGAGTTTTTGCAGAATGTTGGGTTTCACCTTGCGTACTGGGTGTTTGAGTATCTGATGTATTTTGAGCGTAAACGCTACTGGTAAAGCTCAGAAATAGAGCGACTATAGTTAATAAATTACGCATAACAATTGTCTCTTATAAAAGAGGAAGGGGGGTTATCCCTTCCTCATGGTTGTGGTTTAAATAGCTATTTAGTTGGGACTAATTGCTTTTAACTAGTTGCTTATAAGTTAGCGGCTAGTTGTTTAACCATTTTAAGGTCGCCGTTTACAGCTTTAGTTAAGCGTGTACCGTACTCGCTATCAGCTTTGTAAAAGTGACTAAGCATTTTGTGTTTAACACTGCTGTTTTGCACTTTGCCTAAATCGCCTGCTAGGTTATTAATTAGGTTTGTACGTTCTTGCTTGCTAAAACCACGGTATATAACACCTGCTTGCGCGAAGTTTTGCTGCTTTTTAATCGCGGCTTGTTGTACAAAGCCTTTTAGCTCTGTGTTACTTCTACGTGCAATTGGGTTTTCAGCTATGTTTTCTTGGCTTGGCTGATAGTTCACATTGCTTGTTGTGTTACCAATATTCATTGCGCCGTCTTGGTTGTAGTTAACCACTTCAACTTTTGCACGGTTAATTGGCAATTGCTGGTGGTTAGCACCTAGGCGGTACATTTGTGTATCAGCGTAAGAAAACATACGACCTTGTAATAGTCTGTCTTCTGATGGCTCAATACCTGGAATAATGTTTGCCGGTGCCATTGCTACTTGTTCCGTAGATTGGAAGAAGTTAGTTGGCATACGGTTTAAGGTCATTGTTCCTACTTTAGTTTCTTTAATGTCTAACCACATTTTTGTTGCATCTAACGGGTTGTAATCAAAGTCATCAAGCTGCGACGGATCAAGCGTTTTAATGTACAGATCCCATTTAGGGAAATTGCCTTTGCCAATTTCGCTGTAAAGGTCGCGTGTTAAGTGTTGGAAGTCTTGGCTTTGCACTTTAGCTACTTCTTTTGCGTCAAGGTTATCAATACCTTGTTGGCTTACCCAATGAAACTTAACGTATTTAACATCGCCCGATTTGTTAATCATTTTGTATGCATGTACTCCCCAACCGTCCATTTTACGAAGACTTGCTGGTGTACCGTAGTCGCTGTAAACCCACGTTAGCATTTGTGTAGAACCTGGTTCGTGCGAGAAAAAATCGAATACGCGGTTAGGATCTTGAATATTATCAACCGGAGATGGTTTTAAAGAGTGAACCATGTCTGGAAATTTAATCGCATCGCGAATAAAGAACACCGGTAAGTTGTTACCTACTAAATCCCAGTTACCTTGGTCTGTGTAAAACTTAGTTGCAAAGCCACGTGGGTCACGCAGTGTTTCTGGGCTGCCTTTTGAGTGAATTACCGATGAGAAACGAACAAATACGTCTGTTTCTTTACCAGCTTGTGTAAACGGTGCTGCAATTGTTAAATCATCTAGCTCTTTTGATGCTACAAACACACCGTGTGCGCCAGTACCACGAGCATGCACAACACGCTCAGGAATACGCTCACGTGCAAAGCGTTGCAGTTTTTGAATTAGTTGCACGTCTTCTAGTAATACACTGCCACGTTCGCCAGCAGTAATTGAATTTTGGTTATCGCCAACAGCTGCGCCGTTATCTTTAGTAAGAGTTGTTGCTGCGCTTGCCGGTAATGCCATTGCAAGTGCCAGTGCAGTTAGTGTTAATTTTGTTTTGTTTATTTGAGTATTCATTGTCGACCTCATCTATTTAAAAGTGCCGGCAGTGGTGCAGGCTGTTAATCTGTTAACGATAGTATTAACTTTATTAACTTCGGTAAAACTGATTAATTAGATTGATGTGATTTGTAAAACAGATGAAATGAATTTGCAGATACACTTTTTACATTAATGTAATTTTTTTACTACGACCTTAGTCGCAATATGCTTTTATAAAATTTATTAAATACAAAGGTTTTTAGTTTTATCTGGCGGTATTTTCACCAAGCTGGTGCGTTTTATACTTACAGTGTGTTGACATATTCACGCAATAAAGGGAATATGCCCAATAGGTGGGCTTATGCTCACTACTGGATTGCACTAAAAAGTTACACAATATTAATCGCGCTTAACTCGTTATATTTAAATTAGCTAAACCAAACAGTGTTAATAAGGTGACAAGATGAATACTAATATTGAGCTAGTGATATTTGATTGTGATGGCGTTGTTATTGATAGCGAAATTTTAAGCGCACAAGTACTCATTAATATGCTTGTTGAAAAAGGCGTTGAGATTGACCGCGCTTATGTACAGCAACACTTTTTAGGCTGCAACTTTAAAACAGTAAGCCAAAAAATAGCGGATGCATTTAATGTCACTCTTCCTGAAAGCTTTGAAGGTGACTACCGCGAGGCACTATTAAACGAATTTGAAACCGGACTAACCACGACTGACGGTATAAAAGACGTACTTAACAATTTAGCTGTGCCTATTTGTATAGCTACAAGCAGTAGCCCTGCACGCACCGCAAAAGCGTTGAGCGTAGTGAGTTTAAGTAAGTACTTTAGCGATACGGTTTTTACCAGCAGCGAAGTTAAGCGTGGTAAACCGGCGCCTGATTTATTTTTACATGCAGCTAAACAAATGGGTGTAAAGCCAGAGCATTGTTTAGTGATTGAAGACAGTAAAGCCGGCGTAAATGCAGGAATTGACGCCAATATGCAAGTACAGCATTACAGCGGTGGGCAACATATGCAAGGCTCTGTTAATCATGTACACAGTGCTTACCCAAATGTTGATCATTTAACGCATTGGCAAGATTTTTTTAGTGCATACCCTGAACTTAAAAAGCAGTAAACACGCAGCTTTTTAAATACACAAAGTTTTAAACGCGATTTGCTCGCCTTACTCACTGACAGGCAAGCAAACGCAAAATATAAATGTAGATGGTTTTGCTTTACTAAAAATAAAACAAAACGTGGCAAAACATCATGCGTTTATAAACCAAATTATAAAAGGCAAAGTATTTAGGTATTAAATATTTTGCTGTTAACAATAGGAAATACCATGGCAACGAGTCCACACACACAAACATTTAAAGATGTAAACGAAGAGCAACTTCCTGTTGCTAATAATAAGCTTCACGGCTGGAAGCATTTTGCAGGGCTATACGCCGGCGAACATGTAGCGGCTACTGAATTTGTTATTGGTGCAACGTTTGTTGCATTAGGCGCTTCAACCATCGACATTCTACTGGGTTTATTAATAGGTAACCTGTTAGCAATGTGTTCTTGGTGGCTGATTACTGCACCCATTGCAGTAGAAACCCGCTTAAGTTTATATAACTACTTAAACAAAATTGCTGGTAACTCAATGACCAAGCTCTATAACTGGGCTAACGTGGTTATTTTTAGTGTTATATCGGCCGCGATGATCACGGTATCCTCCACCGCCGTGCGGTTTTTGTTTGATATACCTGCGCAACTTGATTGGTATCCAAATAGCTTTTGGTTTGTAGCCATTGTTTTAGCTGTTGGCTCTATTGTTGTATTTGTTGCGATGTATGGCTTTTCTACGGTTGCTGACTTTTCAAAGCTGTGTGCGCCGTGGCTATTTGTTATATTTATTGCAGGCTCGTTCGCGTTATTCCCTGAGCTTTCAAATCACGTATTAGGTTCTACCTCTTTAACTAGCTTTAGCGACTTTATGACCATAGGCGACTCCTCCATATGGACGGGCACCAATGCCGATGGTGAAAAGGGCATTGGCCTATTAGAAGTGATTGGCTTTGCATGGGCTGCTAACTCAATAACTCACTTTGGTTTAATCGACATGGCTATTTTTAGATTTGCTAAACGCAAAAGCTATGGTTTGTTTTCTGGTGTGGGCATGTTTTTTGGTCATTACTTAGCGTGGATCTCTGCCGGTATTATGGGCGCAGGTGTTGCGGTATTACTTAAAACAACTATTTCATCACTTGATCCGGGCGATGTTGCATACCATGCATTAGGTTGGACTGGTTTTGTTATTGTAATTATTGCCGGTTGGACTACAGCTAACGCAAACCTTTACCGTGCAGGCCTTGCAGCGCAATCTATATTTTTTAATCAATCACGTGAACGCACCACCGCTATTGTAGGTGTTGTAACCGTAATTATTGCATGTTTCCCGTTTGTATTTTCTCAAATGCTTCCGCTACTTACTTACGCAGGCTTATTAGTTGTACCAGTAGGCGGCATTGTGTTTGCTGAGCATGTGTTATTTCCTAAAATTGGCCTAACACGTTACTGGGCTAAATATAAAAATATTACCCGCAGCGTACCGGCTATAGCATCTTGGGCGTTAGCACTTGTGTTTGGCTTTGGCTTGAACGCAATTGATGTAATGTCGTTTTACTACTTGTTTATTCCTACATGGATTTTCACCATTGTTGTTTACACGCTTTTAGCTAAAAAATACGGCGCTGGTGACGATTACACACAAGAAATTGCAGCAGAAAAGCAAGAGCAACGTGATATTAAAGAATATCAAGCAGCTGAGGCTAAAGACATTCCAAAGCCAGTAATTGACAGCTCTGTATTTACCAAAGTACTTAACGCGGTTTCTACGGTTTCACTGGTTATTATTTTTATATTTGCCAGCCAAGTGATGTTTTTCAGTGAAACTATGAGTATGTACAGCGCTAATAAATCGCAATTCGAAATAGCCTGTTTTATTTGTACTGTTATTTATTTTGTTACTGCGTACTGGTCGTTAAAGCGCCATAAAGTACTCAATACAGCATCGTAATACAGTATCGTAATTTATATTTTATCTTTGTTTAGTAAGGTCACACCATGACACAATACCAACACACTGACGCTCTAGTTACAGGGCTAAACCAACAGAGCTTGGCTCAATTACCAAGCCATGTTGATACACCAACCTACGACCGTAGCGCAGTTAAAGCTGGTATTGTACATATTGGTGTGGGCGGTTTTCATCGTGCTCACCAAGCAGTGTATGTTAACGAGCTTTTAAAAACTCCGGGCTCTGAGCAATGGGGTATATGTGGTGTTGGCCTTTTAGAGGGTAACCGTGGTCTGCGTGATATTTTAAAGCAGCAAGATTACCTTTACACGCTTACTGTTAGACACCCAGACGGTACAATAGATAACAAAGTAATTGGCTCAATGATCGACTTTTTGTTTGCTCCAGAGGACAAACAAGCGGTAATTAATAAGCTAGCGCACAGCGATACTAAAATTGTGTCGCTTACTATTACCGAAGGCGGTTACAACTTTAACCCTGCAACGGGCGAGTTTGATTACAGTAATCCAGATATTATTAACGACATTAATAACCCGAACGATCCAATTACAGCGTTTGGCTACATTACTGCTGCGTTAAAACTGCGTAAAGAGCAAGGCCTAGGCGCGTTTACAGTACAGTCGTGCGATAACATTCAGCACAACGGTAACGTAACACGCAAAATGCTTTTAGCCTTTGCTACAGAGCAAGACAAAGACTTAAGTGAGTGGATTGAGCAAAACGTATCGTTTCCAAATGCGATGGTTGACCGTATTACACCGGTATCTAAAAAGAGTGATATTGATTACGTGGTTGATGCATATGGTGTTAGCGACGAGTGGCCAATTACCTGTGAGTCGTTTACACAATGGGTAATAGAGGACACATTTAGTGACTCTCGTCCAAATTGGGATGTTGTTGGTGCTCAGTTTGTTACTGATGTAACGCCTTATGAAACCATGAAAATACGTTTACTTAATGCAGGGCATTCTGTACTTGGTTTGTTAGGTTCAATCCATGGCTATGGGACTATTGACGAAACGGTATCGGATGAATTATTTGCCACATACCTACGTGCTTTTATGGATAAAGAAGTAACGCCAAATCTTGAACCGCTTGAAGGCATTGACCTTGAAAGCTACAAAGATACGTTAATAGAGCGTTTTGCTAATCCTAATATTAAAGATAGCCTAGCGCGTATCTGTAGTGAAAGCTCAGCTAAACTGCCTAAGTTTTTAATTGCCACAATTAACGAAAACCTAGTACAAGGTCGAGATGTATCACTGGCAACGCTTGTTATTGCTACTTGGTGTTTATACAGCGATAAAGGTTTAACTGAAAACGGTGAGCAACTTGAAATTCAAGATGCTATGCACAAAGAGCTTAATTCTTACGCGCAAGAGACTCAAACTAGCCCGATTGCATTTTTAAAGTTAACGAGCTTGTTTGGTAAGCTTGAGCATAACGAAACGTTTACTGCTGAATATAAAAAATCGATTGCTGCGTTGTATGCACCTAATAGTAAAATTAAAGCCATTATGCAGGCTGTACTTGATCAAAAGAGTAACTAATTATGAGCATTTTAATTAATCATAAATCAGGCGAAAACGTAAGTGTTAGCTGTTTTGGCGAAGTACTGTGGGATTGTTTTGATTCAGGTAAACGCTTAGGTGGCGCGCCACTTAATATGTGTGTGCGTATTAACTCACTAGGCATTAAAGCCGACATGATCAGCGCTGTTGGTAACGATGAGTTAGGCGCTGAGTTACTAAGTGAAATTACTAGCAAAGGCGTAAGCTGCGAATACATTGCTATTAATAGTGACAAAAAAACTAGCACGGTTGAGGTAACGCTCGACAGTGGTGGCTCTGCAAGTTATGAAATAGTGGCAGACACTGCGTGGGATAATATAGCGCTAACCGATGAGTTACTTAGTAAAGTTAAAAGTAGCGATGTATTTGTATTTGGCAGCCTAATTGGGCGAAGCGAAGCGTCTTTAGCAACATTAAATCAACTAGTTGATGTAGCAAACTTTAAAGTATTTGACGTAAATCTACGTGCACCGCATTACAAGCTAGAAACACTTGTAGATTTAATGAATAAAGCAGACTTTATTAAGTTAAACGATGAAGAGCTATACGAAATTGCAAAAGCGATGGGTTGTAAGTTTCATTCGCTTGAACAAAATTTAGCGTTTATAGCACAGCAAACAAATACCGATTACTTATGTGTAACCAAAGGTAGCCACGGTGCTTTATTAACAATCAAAGGCGAGAATTTTTATAATTCAGGTTATTTAATTAGCGTAATTGACACTGTTGGCGCAGGGGATTCGTTTTTAGGTTCGTTAATTTATCAGCTTTGTAGCAACGACGACGCGCAATATGCCGTTGACTTTGCATGTGCCGTTGGAGCAATGGTCGCCGAAAGTTCTGGTGCAACACCTACTTTAACGCATCAACAAATTAGTGAGTTTATGAACCCACTTTAAAAAAACATTGTGTGTGAAAGCGGTTATACGTAAAAGTTTAACCGCTTTTTTTGTGCCTAAAATAAGACGCAGGCGATAAGTGAGTGTTAAGTGCGCAGGTTGCGTAAATAGTGGCTTATATCGATTATTGTATTAGCTAAACGTCTTATTGTTTGAGGGTTAAAGCTTTGTTATCGTTCGTCGATTATTCACGGATTGAAAAGGCGGGGCGACACACAATGCGCTCTATAACTAAAATACAAAAAGAGAAACGTGCTTTATGATCATCTTTTTTATCTGCCTCACTATTTTAATACTGGGCTATAAGTTTTACAGCCCATTTGTTGAAAAACAAGCCGGTTTGGATTCAACTGCTGACACACCACAAAAACGCTTTAGCGAAGGTGTTGATTACGTAGCTATTCACCCTGTAAGAGCATTTTTAATTCAGTTTTTAAACATTGCTGGCGTAGGCCCAATATTTGGCCCAATTTTAGGTGCTTTATACGGACCCGTTGCACTAGTATGGATTGTACTTGGTAATGTTTTAGGTGGCGCTGTACACGACTTCTTCTCAGGTGTAATGAGTATAAAAGAAGACGGTAAAAGCCTACCAGAAATCGCAGGCCATTATTACAACGTCGTATTTAAAGGCTTTATGCTTGTATTTACTGCCATGCTACTGTTTTTTGTAGGTGTAGTATTTATTATGAGCCCTGCAGGTTTGCTAAGTAACCTTGATTTTTTTGAAGGTACAATACTGGCAAATAATACCTTTTGGGTACTTGCCATTTTAGCGTATTACTTTTTAGCGACCTTGCTACCAATTGATAAAATTATCACTAAGTTTTACCCAATTTTTGGTGCGCTAATGATTGTAATGACAGTGGCAATTGCTATTTCATTACTTATTAATGCGCCGCACTTACCTGTACCAAGTGACTTTTTAGCTTACTTTGAAGCTGACCACGCACATGACTTTTTAGAGCCAAACCCAGATGGACTACCAACATGGCCACTGTTATTTATAACAATCACCTGTGGTGCTATTAGTGGTTTTCACTCTACTCAAGCGCCTATTATTGCGCGTTGTTTAACTAACGAAAAATACGTACGTCCAGTTTATTACGGCGCTATGATGTGTGAAGGTATTGTAGGTTGTGTATGGGCACTTGCTGGTATTGCAGCGTTCCCAGATGGTTACGCGGGCTTAAAAGCATTGCTTGACCAAGGTGGTCCAGGCTTAGTTGTTAACCATGTAGCTAACAGTTACTTAGGCGTATTTGGCGGTATAATGGCAATTATTGCAGTAGCCGTATTCCCAATTACTTCTGGTGATACAGCGTTCCGCTCATTACGTTTAACTGTTGTTGATGCGTTTAATATTCCGCAAAGCATACGTAATCGCTTACTAGTGGCGGTGCCTATACTTGCTATAGCGTACTTTATGACGAAGCTCGATTTCTCATTAATTTGGCGCTACTTTGCATTTTCAAACATGCTGCTTTCTACAAGCGTATTATGGCTTGCCACTAAGTACTTGTTTGACCGTGGTACATTCCATTGGATTGCCAGTGTTCCTGCTGTTATAGCAACAGCGGTAACGGTTTCTTATATTGGCACTGCAGCAATTGGTCTTAACTTATCAAGCGATTTAGGTAAACCTATTGGCGCTGTAGTAACAGTGATTGGCTTAATTGTTTTAGCTATTGTGCACTCTAAGCATAAAGTTAAACCAACAGCGGTTTAATAATCACATAAGTTATTTCAAGCATTAAAAAAGCGAGTTATTGATTATCAATAGCTCGCTTTTTTTGTGTACTAAATTTAGGTATTACTGAGTTGCAAGTTCAAAGTAACTATTATCATCGAGCGTTTTGCTTATCATCATAGCGCCCTCAAGCAGGCTCACTGTTTGAATAGCTGCTTGAGCGGGGTTAGGCTCACCATTAGTTAAGTGTGCAGCGCTAAGCCATATTAAGTTTTGATTAAAAAAGCGCTTTACTTCAAGGCGTACTTTATCTGGAAGGCTATCGCTTTCGGCTCCTAGCAACCCGCATAAACACATTTTTTTATCGGTTACTAATGCACGTCTAAAAAGCTGAGTGTACACATCAATAGGATTTTTACCGCTTGCTTTAAGTTCGCTTGGCTCGCCTAACGCTGCTAAAAAAGAATTAGTATATTGATGAGCAAGCTCTGCACCTAAATCGGCCTTAGTCGGAAAGTGATAGTGCACACTGGCGCTTTTAATGCCGACTTCGCAGGCTAGCTCTCTAAAACTAAAATTACTGTACCCGCCAAGTCGCACCTTGTTTTCAGCGGCTTTTAATAAAGCTTCTTTTTTACTCATTTTTAATATTTCCTATCTGCAGTAATACCAGTTTTATTAAAAACATGATCATTGTATCGCATTAAATAACACACTAACTGCGTTAAAAATTATTCATACAGAACAACTGCATGTCATAATTTTCGTCTTTTTCATTGCGCTATATTCTTAGCGTAATAATGGATCACTTATTTAATGCAAATGGTACAGCAAAATTATCGACCAGTAGGTAGTTATTTACAAGCGTTTTACTATTAAGCAACCCCCTAATTTTATTATGAATTAAGTTAAATCCCATAAATCAGAAAAATTTAAACGTTGACTTAAATTTAGTTTAACATTATAAACTACCTATCGGTAGGTAGGTTGCGCCGTTAATCCACTTCTAAACAATAAAGATAGAGATTGCTATGAAAATTTATGATGTAGAAAACTTTCCAAATCCACTTCGTGTTCGTATCGCTTTAGCTGAAAAAAATGCCACTTCAAATGTTGAGTTTGTACCTGTTGATTTATTAAATGGTGAACACAGAACAAAAGCCTTTTTAGCTAAAAACCCCTTAGCAGGTGTACCCGTATTAGAGCTAGATGACGGCACGTTTATATCAGAAAGTACCGCTATTACTGAGTATATTGATACCGCATTTGAAGGCCCATCTTTAATGGGTGAAACCGCAAAAGAGCGTGCAGTAATTAACATGATGCAAAAGCGTGCAGAATCTATGGTGCTTGACGCTGTGGCAACTTACTTTCATCATGCAACTGATGGCTTAGGTCCTGAACTTGAAACATATCAAAATGTGGCTTGGGGTGAAAAACAAGGCGAAAAAGCGCGCCAAGGGTTTAGCTATTTTAATGATGTACTAGCGCAATCGGCGTTTGTTGGCGGCGAGCAGTTTAGTATTGCTGATATTACATTGTATGCTGGGCTGGTATTTGCTGGATTTGCACAAATAGCAATCCCGAATGAGTTAACCCATTTAGTTGCATGGCAAGAAAAAGTAGCAAAACGCCCAAGTGTTGCGGCTTAATTAGGTTATTAGTTTAAAATTTAAGTGAAGTTACGCTTAGGAGCCAAATATGAAAATAGCTGCCGATTTTAGTAAACGAGTTGTGGTACATAGCGAATCCCTCCCGTGGGTTGCATCGCCGATGGCGGGCGTTGATAGGCGAGCGCTCGATAGAGTGGGCGACGAAGTTGCTCGCGCAACGACCATTGTTCGTTATGCACCTGGCAGTGAATTTTCGCCGCATGTACATACAGGCGGTGAAGAGTTTGTTGTGCTTGAAGGGGTATTTCAAGATGAGCATGGTGACTTTGCGGCAGGTTCTTATATCCGTAATCCACCGCAATCAAAGCATAAGCCGGGGTCTGAAAATGGCTGCGTTATATTTGTAAAGTTATGGCAGTTTCAACCAGATGACCGAACGCACGTGCGTTTGCAAACAAACTTGATGCAAAGTACGGTGCATCCTAGTTTTAAAAATGTTGCCGTAACCCCTTTATACAAAGACGACTTTGAAGAGGTAAGCTTGTTGCACTTTAAGGCCAACGCCTGCATGGTTATAAGCGCAAAAGGCGGAGCTGAGCTGCTAGTACTTGAAGGCTCATTTGATGAGCAAGCCGATACCCTTGTAAAAAACAGTTGGTTAAGAGTGCCTGTTAATAGCTCCGTTAACGTTAAAGCGGGAAGTAATGGTGCAAAAGTATGGCTTAAAACGGGTCATTTAACTGATGTAGAAAACCAGATATCTCGCGTACAAAATGCGTAATTGAGTCGTTTATTTGAGATTATTTATTAATTTAGTTCAAGACTATTTATTGATTTAGTTCAGGACTAATTAATTTTAGAAGGTGTACTTTTACCGCTCAGCCTATTTAAGGAGAGCAGTAATGGTACACACAACACATGGTTTATCGATTGGTCTTGAACGTGCAGGAAGAGAGTTTTTTTTAAAACTTAAAGCCGTTGGTACGCTTACTCACGACGACTACAAAATAATTACCCCAATGATAAATTCAGCTCTTGGCGAAGTTAAGCACCCAGTGGTGAATGCATTAATAGACGGTAGTGAACTTGAAGGTTGGGAGCTACGCGCAGCCTGGGATGACTTAAAGTTAGGTGTTAAACACTCTAAAGAATTTAAAAAAGTAGCTATTTACGGTAATAAAGAGTGGCAAGCTCGAATGGCAAAAATAGGTAACTGGTTCATATCGGGTGAGGTTCAATACTTTGAAAATGCTACCGCAGCCATAGATTGGTTAGACGAATAATAAATCTCTTCTTTCAAAAAATAGCGCTTACAAAGCGCTATTTCAACTCTCAAATAAAGGACTTTTAGCGAACGTTTAATAGTTTTCGCTTATTGTTAAGTATCAATCTTATCAAAATACGTTACTAAGCTATCAATAAATGAACGAAGTGCAAGTGACTGATGTTTCCTGGAGCGGTAAATACCGTATATGCTCAAAGTTTGTGGTTTAAGGTGTGGTAGTAAATGTATTAACTTTCCATTATTTATATATTTCTGCGCAGCAAACTTAGGTTGTAGAGTTATTCCTTGATTATTAAGAGCAGCTTTTAACAGTAAGCTCGAATCATTAGCACTGAAGTTACCAGCAATCGCTACAGATACGGGTTTTTCAGGGTGTGAAAAATGCCACATACTTTTTTCAAACCGTGAATAGTTTAAACAGTTATGGCGACTCAAATCATCCGTAGTTATAGGCTTAGAGTTTTTTTCTAAATATTCTGGGCTTGCACATAATACTGAATGGCATTTCCCAAGTGGGCGAGCAATTATATTAGGATCTAAGTCATTGGTAATTCTAATTGCTAAATCTATTCGCTCTTCTACCAAATTTGTAACGTGATTACTAATTTGTACATCAATACTGACTTCGGGATGAGCGTGCAAGAATTGTTGCAACATATCTGGTAGTACATCATGTGCTAAAAAAGGCGAGCACGACAACCTAATTTGCCCGTTTAATCTGTTATTACTTTCTATTGGCGCACTGATGTTTTGGGCGATGGCAATGAGCTCTCGGCTATGATTAAGTACTTTTTCACCCTCTGACGTGAGTGTTATTTTTCTTGTTGACCGATGGAGTAGTTGGGTATTTGCCCACTTTTCCATTTGATTCAAATACCGTGTAACCATAGATCTAGACATATCTAAAGCACGGGCAGCACCGGCTAGACTTTTCTGCTCTACAATTTTTATAAATACATCAGCTGCAATAATTCTATCCATTCACTTTGCCTATATGTTCGATTTATGCAACAGATAGTTGCATTCTACCTAGTTTTTAATTCTTAAATTGCAACATACAATAGCTTCATCTTAACGAAATAACAAACAGGCTACTGAGAATGAAAAAAGTTAAACACGTATTAGCAGCAACAGCTTTATTAGCAAGCACATTAATGCAACCGGTATTAGCGCAAAGTGAATTAGTTGTGGATGTATATAACCCACAAGACAAAAGTATTTTTGCTGTCTCATCAAGCATTATAAGTGGTGATAACGAAGTGTTATTAGTGGATGCCCAATTTCAGCGTAATGATGCACAAGCATTGGTTGAAAAAATAAAAGCGAGCGGTAAAACATTAACAACTGTTTATATTAGTCACAGCGACCCTGATTTTTACTTTGGTTTAGATGTAATTAAAGCTGCTTTTCCAAAAGCAAAGTTATTAGCGACTAAATCAACAGTAGAGAATATTAAACGCTCAATGCAAGGAAAGTTAAATTATTGGGGGCCTATTTTAAAGAGCAATGCACCTAAAGAACTTATTTTGCCAGAAGTAATGCTATCAAATAGCCTAACTATAGATGGGAAAGAAATTATTATTAAAAATTTACAGCATGATCCAAAGCATACTTACCTTTGGATCCCTTCTATAAAAACAGTGCTGGGTGGGGTTGTAGTATTTGATCAAATGCATGTGTGGTTGGCCGATTCGAGCACTGCTGCAGAGCGTCAAACTTGGCAGTCAACATTAGATAACATCGAGAATTTAAAACCTCAGACTGTTATTCCAGGTCACTTTTTACAGGGCAGTAAACAAGACCTTTCTGGTGTGTCATTCATGAAAGGGTACTTAAATAAAGCGGATAGCGCTGCAAAAAATGCAAAAAACTCAGCTGAATTTGTAGAGATCATGACTCAAGCTTACCCTGATTTAGGCGCAAGAAGCATTTTAGAGTTGGGCTCAAAAGTGGTTATGGGTGAGATGCAATGGCACTAAGCGCCCTTGCGTTAAACAATTATTTAGATAGGAAATATTAATGAAAAACGTAACGTTACATATAATTGTTGACCCTTTATGTGGTTGGACTTATGGCAGCGTGCCCTTGATCACCGCTGCTGAAAATATTGATGGTTTAATTGTAAAAGTACACAGTGGAGGTATGCTAACAGGTGATAATGTCAAACCTGTGACTCCTGCATGGCGTGAATTTGCACTTAAAAACGACAGTGTCATAGCGAAGAAAACCGGACAGGTATTTGGTAGTAACTATACTGATGGGCTTTTAAAAACCAACGATATTATACTCAACTCGGCTCCGGCTATTACCGCTATATTGGCAGCGCAAGAGCTTGGTATATCAGGTGGGGAAATGCTTAATAGTATTCAACATGCTTATTATGCTCAGGGTAAAAACATTATGCAGCTGCATGTACTGACTGATATTGCATTGGAGCTGGGTTTAAACAAGGCCTTATTTGAAACCCACTTTAATGCGCTAGAAGGCGGTGCAACAGATCAACATATAGCACAAAGCCGAGGCTTATTGCACGATATTCATGGGCAAGGTTTTCCTAGTGCAGCATTTGAATTTGACACAGGTAAGTGGCAAAAAGCCGATATAGCCCATTATTATGGAAAAACTGAGCAGTGGGTTACCTACTTACAGCAATCAGTTGTGCTAGTATAGTGTGATGAAATTTCTAAATAATAAAGCTGTTTATATTACAGCTTTATTGAGCTTCCTTTTTATAGTGCAAGGGTGTGCAAAAATGAACAACATAGACATAATTAAAAGTACGTATGAAGGCAAAACATCACAAGAGAATGGGCAAAATTTAGTTGCTCATGCAAGTGATACTATTACTTGGAAAGAGGCTGACGGTTTTGCTTATGCTGGTACATACCATGGTATGAATGACATTACTGAACATGTTTTTCAAAAGCTTGCAAGCGAGTGGTATAACTACACGTTTACGCCACAAAACTACTTATCCCAAGATGATACTGTTGTAGTGTATGGCACGTACTCTGGTACTTATATTAAAACGGGTAAAAAAATGCAAGCTAGGGTCGCGCATATTTGGCAGCTTAAAAATAAAAAAATAACGCACTTTGAACAAATAGTGGATAGTAAAATGGTATTTGATGCTATGCAGTAACAACGCGTTACTGCATATATTTGAACTTAAAAAACATTAGGTCTATTAAAGTACATCAGCCAGCACAGGTAATGCCGGAAATGCCCCTTTAGCTAAACACGCTTTAGAGCCACATTTAAGAGCAAAGTGCAGGGCGCCTTTTACGCTCGCTTTATCATTTAGTTTATCTGCTAGTGGTAAATCACTTCCTAAGTTATTTAAGTAGTATAAAACCCCCGCTATAAATGCATCACCTGCGCTTGTTGTATCTACGGCGTTTATTTTTGGTGCCGATTCGTTAAGTGTAAATGCGCTGTGGTAAACCGTGGCAGGCTCTGGCCCATCGGTTAAAAACACCAGTTTAACTCCGGTATTTAATAGCATTTGAATGTAATCATCGCTCGTTGTATCGCTATGCTGGGCTAAAAAATTAAGTTCATCACGCGAGAGTTTTACTATGTCACAATAGGTGTAACAGGCTTTTACATTGCTTGCTATATCGTTTGTGTTTTCCCACAAGCTGTAGCGTAAATTTACATCAAAACTGACGAGCTTATTATTCGCTTTTGCAAGTTCTAGCGCTTTAACCGTTGTGTTGGCAATTGCTGATTCGGTTAATGTGTTTGAACAAAAGTGTAGTGTGCTTATTTCTTGCCAATTTATATGCGCTAAATGCGCCTGGGTTAATAGTACATCGGCTGTATTATGGCGATAAAAGCCAAAACTACGCTCGCCGGTTTCATCAAGGCTTACTATAACCATGGCGGTTTGTGAGCCTGCAATGGTAAATAAATAGTCTGTATTTACATTGTATTGCGCTAATGCATTACTTAATTGATTGGCAAAATGATCGTCCCCTTTACCACCACAAAATGCAGCCTCTGCGCCGAGTTTTGCGTAGCCAACAGCTACATTGGCAGGCGCGCCACCTGGTATAGGTAAATAGGCTGAGTTATTAGCATCTTGTGGCAGCATATCAATTAATAGCTCGCCTAAGCACAGGAGTTTAGTCATTTGGAATATCCTAAAAAGCCTAGCAAGGCTAGGCTAAAAAACGTGAAGGGTGTTATTTATTCATACTTTAAAAGGCGCTACAGTGACTACTCACCGCAGCGCAATACACACATTTAGTTAAAAGCGTATTTTAAAGTTACCGACGTTGTGCGGCCGTTAATAGTACGGGCACGAATAATGTTATTTTCAGGTACTGAACCTTCTTCTGCTTCTGTAATACCTACTGTATCGAAGAGGTTATTCACATTAAGCGCAATATTAAGGTTTTCAGATAAGTCATAGCTTACAAAGCCATTTACCTGTGTGTAGCCGTCAAATTGTAGATCGTTATTATCTTGAGCGTATGCATCGGTAGTACCAATGAAACTTACCCCTGCAGCGCCTTTTTCATAGTTGTAACGTGCCATTAATGAGTAAATTAAATCGGCTTGACGACGTGGCGTATTACCTACAACATCTGGGTTAAGCGCATCTTTTGCTATTTCTGCATCGGTCCAGGTTAAATTACCGCGAAAATCCCATGCATCAATAAAGTAAGTAGATTCTATTTCAATCCCTTTTGCTTCGTATTCACGGTCAAAAAACGTTTGTGATGTTGCTTCAAAATTTTGCTCTTCAGTTTCGGCAAAAAACGCAGTAGCAAACACTGATAATGAATCAAAGCGCTTTTTAACACCAAACTCAAACTGGTTTACTTCATCAACAGCGTCTTCTTTTGCAACAGAGCCGTCGGCGCGTACTTTACCAAATAAAAGACGGTCAGCATTTGCACGCCCACCTTTACTAATACGTGCAAACGTAGCAAGGCTTGGATCAATTTGATAATTAGCACCAATTGAATAAGAAGAATAGTTCCAGTCGTAGTTTACTGGGCTGGCGTTTGCTGTATCAATTCCAGCAACGTTTTGTTCTGGGATTGATATTTCACCATCGCGGTTCATATCTACAGTTGATGTTACGGCACCTGCATAGTTACCGCGAGCTTCGCCACTGTCGTAACGGGCACTTGCATCAATGCTTACGTCGCCTAATTTAGTAGAGAATGCAACGTATGGTGCACGGGTGTCGTACTCTGTGTCGTAATCACGTTGGCAACAGTTTCCCCAGTAAGGTGTGCCATACGCATATAAACCATTTTCTGAAAATTCAGTACCGTCAGCTGCAGTAACATTTAATAATGCTGCATTGTCGCCTTTAAGCTCCATAAGGTATGAATTCCATAACCACGACATAGCAATGTTTTGTGTTGACGCGTAATAACCAAAAGTAATGCTGGTGTCATCATCAAACGATTTAGTTAGTTTAAAGTCGTTAACTAATGAATCGAAGTCGTTCATTGTTACGTCAAAGGTATGAATTCGCATAGCGAGGTCGTCGTTAAATGCAGCGCCCGTGTTTGCGTTACTGAGTGTTGCGCCTACACCACCAATGCTCTGTGCAATAGATGATGCGCTGCCAACCTCAGCAGGAATAAGCGAGTTAAAGTTGCCGCTTATTGATGATTTACGAAAACGGTTTTCGATACGCCAATCGTTATCTAAATCAAATACAGCTTCAAACCCAACAGAGTCAACTTTTGGATTCATACCATCGCGAATATCGCCGCTGCTGATTTGGTTTTCACCATTTAAACGCACTGTTTTAGTAAATAATGCTGAGTGAGGTGTGTCTGATTGCGCATCAAAGCCAGCAATAGAGTCACCATTTGAGTACATTGGCATAGGAAGGTAGCCAACACTCTTATCGTCTAAGTGTTTGTAATAAAGGCGAACGTAACCGTTGTCGAAATCTTTAGTAAGATTAGCTTTTATTTGGCCACCTTTATTAGACGTGTAACCTGTTTCGCGCGGGCCTTCGCCTTGTCGAACAAAGCCACCAACATGAAAACGCACGCTATCGGTTAAGTAAGTGCCGTATTCAAAGTCTGTACGAACGCTGTCGTAATCTAAGCCAAGTGTTGTAGATACACTGCCAGATTCGTTTTCGCCATTTTTAGAGATAAAGTTAATAATGCCACCAGGTGCATTACTTGCTGCAGTAGATGCTGAGCCACCACGAATCGATTCGATAGTTTGCACAGTGTTATCTAATCGCATAAAAATATCTGAATTACCAAAAGCGATATCACCGTATTGCAGTACAGGTAAACCATCTTCTTGTAATTGTAAAAATTTTGCACCGCCCGAAGCAACTGGCAGGCCACGAACAGCAATATTTGCATTGCCTTCGCCACCTGTAGATTCTGCACGAATACCAGGGATGATTCTAAAAGCCTCGGCTGTTGAGCGAGGAGTAGACACCTGAACTTGTTCAAGTGATACGCTACTAACTGATACGCTTGAAGCCATGATTGTTGTTCGGCGTGGTACGCCGGTTACAACTATTGTTTCAAGACCTTTGTTTTGTGATGCTTCAGGTGTTGCTTGGTCTGTTTCTTGTGCGTTAACGCCTTGACTTACGGCAAGTGCTAAAGCGCTGATTAAATATAAAGGTGTATTGTGTGTAGTCATGTGAACGCCTCGTTGTGTTGAACCCAGTAGGATTTGTTATTTTCACTTAATCGATTAAGTAAAAATAACAAATATTTTACAATAAGCAAATTATTTTGTGTTTAATTTGCTCTTTTATTATTCATATGTTGATTTTAAAAGTATTTTTTATTGTATTGAGATACAAATTTATTAAGCTGTTGGGTTATTTTCTTGTAAAGCACTCATTGATGGGTCGCGTAAATAATTGAACAACATAGCTACAAATAAAATCACGGCAAACCCTGTTGCTAAGTAAAAGCCATAGCGCACATGGCCAAAGTAATCGCTGATCATACCCATAAATAAAGGAGCTAAAGCAGCCGATAATGCGGTAAAAAATAATATAACGCCGGCTACGGCTCCATGGCGCTCAGCAGGAAAACACGATATACCTTTAGAGTTTAAAGTTGGGTAAACCATAGACATAAATAAACCTGAAAGAGGTAGTAACCCTACAGCCCAGTCAACGCCACCAATAAGTGTACCCACATAACAAAGCGCAATACCTAAGCTTAAATAAGCCATAACACCTTGCCAGCTATAACGATTTAGTAACCATACGGCAATAAAACGACCTGCAGCACGTAGTATAAAAAATATAGTAAGTGCATAAGTGGCAAGGAGTGGCCAAGAGCCTGTGTAGTCCTTTAATAGCGTTGGCATCCATACATAAATAGCCACTTCAGTCGCTACATAAAGTGCAATAGCTAAAGAAAAACCAAGTGCATAAGGGTTTTTTACCATTTTCATGGTGGTGGCCAAAGAGGCTGGCTTTTCTGTTGTTTTAACTACGTCAGGGTAGTCTGCGCGCCATGCTAATAAAGCAAGGATTAAACACATTACGCCCGCAGTAATATACAGGTATGTCCAACTAACGTTTTGCACTAATAAAACACCAACTAGGGCAGGGCCTACAATAGCGCCAATGCCAAAAAAGCCCTCAACCTTGTTCATGGTTTTAGTATGGTCGTCGTTACTATGAGAAATATCGCCAAGCAATGCCAGTGCGCCGGTTTTAAATAAACCAATGGCCAGGCCTATGCAGCAAAGCAATACTAAAAAGAAGGTAAAACTGGTGCTAAATGCAAATAAAAAACAACTCGCAGAAAATATTAATAGACCTAGCATAATTGTTTTTTTACGGCCAAGGCTGTCAGCTAAAAAGCCTAAAAATAATCCACTAAAGGCAATGAGTGCCATGGGAGCGTAATGAAATGCACTAGCTTGAGTCATGCTCAAACCGAAATCTTTTATAAGTTCGGGGATTATCATGCCGACTGCGTCAGAGGTCATGGCAAACATAAAAAACATCATGTATGTAAGCCAGCGTATTTGTTGCAGTGGGTCGCTGCTTACGTGTGTGTGTGATTTTATCATGTGTTTATTCCTCGTTAAATTCTCTATTAATACTTCGTAAGTCAGTCAGTTGCTTACTGTAGTATTACGTGAGACACGAAATTTGTATGTAAAATTATTAAAAATTACTTGTAAATTCTTACTCGCTAGTTAAAGATATATCTTAATCGATTAAGTTTCAACATGGTAATCACACAATGATGAAGAATAAAGTTCAATTGATCACATATGCTGATCGAATCACTGGCCAAAATATAGGCGCGCTAACCACACTTTTAAACGGCCCTTTAAAAGGCGTATTTGGTGGTGTGCACTTATTGCCATTTTACAATCCTATTGATGGCAGCGATGCTGGCTTTGACCCTATTGATCATAGTGAAGTTGATTCTAGAATAGGCACTTGGGAAGACATACAAGTATTAGGTAAAGATCTCGACTTAATGGCTGATCTAATTGTTAACCATGTATCGGCGCAGTCTTTTCAGTTTCAAGATGTATTAGCTAAAGGTAAGCAATCAGAATTTTGGGATTTGTTTTTAACCAAAGATGATGTATTCCCAAATGGTATGAGCGAAGCTGAGCAAAAAGCAATTTACCGCCCACGCCCAGGTAGTTGCTTTACGCCAATGCAGTGCGGCGACGGCCAAACGTATGATTTTTGGACCACTTTTACCGATAACCAAATTGATATAAACGTAAAAGTAGAAGCCGGTGTTGCGTATTTAAATAACGTACTTACTAAATTTTCGGCTAACAATGTAAATATTATTCGTTTAGATGCGGCGGGTTACGCCATTAAGCAAGCTGGCACTAACTGCTTTATGCTTGATGAAACGTTTGGCTACCTAGATAACTTATCTAAGCAAGCAAACGATTTAGGCATGGAAACCATTGCAGAAATTCATAGCCATTATCAAACTCAGGTAGAAGTGGCAAAACGCGTAAATATGGTTTACGACTTTGCGTTACCACCGCTTATTTTACACAGCTTATTTAACAACGATGTAGATGCACTACTCAAATGGTTACAAATTTCGCCACGTAATTGCTTAACCGTACTTGATACACACGACGGTATTGGCATTATTGACGCAGGTCCAATGGGCGACAAACCAGGGCTATTAAATGCACAGCAGATTGATAACCTAGTCGAAACTATGCACGCTAACAGCAACAACCAAAGCCGCCAAGCTACGGGCGCTGCGGCGAGTAATGTCGACTTATATCAAGTTAACTGTACGTACTACAACGCATTAGGCGCTAAAGACTTTGATTACTTACTGTCGCGTGCAATTCAATTTTTTGCACCAGGTGTACCACAAGTATATTACGGCGGCTTATTTGCTTGCGAAAACGACATGGAATTACTGACAAATACAAATGTAGGCCGTGATATTAACCGCCCATATTTAGATGCAAATATAATCGACAAGGCCTTAAATAAGCCTGTAGTAAAAGGTTTAATTGAATTAATTAAAATTCGCAATTCACACCCTGCATTTGCAGGTGAATTTAGCGCCCAAGGTGAAGGCAATATGTGTTGTTTATCGTGGCAACTAGATGAGCAAACTATTTCACTCACTGTTGATTTTAAATTACGCCATGCACTTATTACGCAGGTAAACGGTGATGAAGAAACAACGATTAACTTAAATTCATTTTTAGCTTAATGTTATAAAAGTAATTTACAAGCGCCATGTAAAGCAAAAGCCAAGCTTAAGTAGCTTGGCTTTTTAACACATAAACTATTACAAGGTTTGTAAGCTAACTACTCGCACCAATCTCTAATTCGTAACTGACTTCCTGAGTTTTTTCTTCTTTATAAATAAATAATTCAGCGGCTATAACGCCTTTTTCTTGGCTGTTTTGATGAATGGTGGTGAGGCGAGGTACAAACCGGGCTGCTTCATCAATACCATCAAAGCCCACAATACGCAGTTCTTCACCTATTTTTATGCCTTGTTTTATTGCTTCTCGCATTGTGGCAAGGGCAATTAAATCACTCATACAAATAATAACGTTAGGGCGAGGGGAGGCACTTAAAACCTCTTTAGCAGCAATATTAGCAAAACGCTCGCTACTTTCAGGAATGTTCCAAATACGATCGTCAGCCACCGTAATATTTGCCTCGCTTAAAGCGCGTTGATATCCGCGTAAACGTTGATGCGAAATAGATTGTCCGGTTTCAAATTCGTGATGCTCATACACGCGGCATAATACGTTTTCATCAAGTAGCCTAAGCCCTAATATAGCCACTTTATCGCTTTGATTATGCAGTACGTGTTTAGCAATTTCGTAACTTGCTTGTTCGTTATTAATATTTACAGAGGCATTGCGAGCAATATCAAAATCAATTGTCACTACATGTTTAGACACTGTTTTTAACTGCTCAACTAACGCATTATTACGAGGGCGGCCATAACAAATAAAGCCATCTACAAAGTCGACCACGTTATTAAGGTTATCGCTATTACCTGAAAACAATAAAATATTAATGCCGTTTTTTTCAAGCACCGAGGTAACACCGCGCATAAAGCTACTAGCAACGGGGTCAGACACCATGTATTCCACACTATCGGGCAACACTAAAGCCACAATATTAAATGTGCCGTTACGCAATGATTGCGCGGCCTTATTAGGCCCGTAATAGCCCAAAGTTTTACACGCTGCGAGAATATCGTCTCGGCGTTTAGCCGATAGCTGATCAGGGCGGTTAAACGCATTAGATACTGTCGCGTTAGACACACCTAACTCTTTAGCAATACTTTTAAGGGTCCAGCGGGTTTGCTTACTCATACCAATTCTTTACTCAATACTCATGTTAATAAACTAACATATTCAGGGCGTTAGCAAAGTAAAAAAATAAGATTTTAGGGCTAATGTCGACACTCTTTAGGTGCAATGCCAAACGTTTGTTTAAATAAACGACTAAAGTGGCTCGCGCTATTAAATCCAACTTCAAAGCACACTTGGCTAATTGCATGGCCTTGTAGCAATTGAGTACGCGCTTTTTTAAGTCTTAATTGTTGCTGCCAAAGGGCTGGGCTAGTGCCAAATGCAAGTTTAAACTGCTGATAAAACTTACTGCGGCTCATGCAGGCTATTTTGCATAAGGTATTTATGTCGAGCGTTTCACTTAAGTGTTCTTCAATATAAAGCAGGGCATCGCTGACTTTTGTTTTAAGGCGTGGCTTATCGCAGCTAGCCAGCAATAGCTCGCGGCTTTGTTGTTGTAATAAACGGGTGATCAATTCGTTTAACGACAAATCAATCAAGTAATGTCGCTGTGCGCCTTGCTCGCTAAATAAATGCACCATGCGCTCTAATAATTGCTGCGTTTGAATATTATGTTGGGTATGCACTAACTGAGGTACATATTCAAATAAGCCATCGTGTGCAAAGTTTTGCTGCATGTTAAGTGCATTCGTCACGCTAGTTATTTTGTCGGTGCTAATTTCAATAGCTAAACAAGTAGTTGGGGCGTGCATTGATGCCTGTGGAAAATCAATTAAAACACCTTGCTCTGGCGCTAATACAAACGACTCGTGTGGTAAAAATGCTTTATGGTATTGGCTGCTTTCTACGTGCATTACCTTTTTGCCGCTAAGCATGGCGCAAAACAGCAGCTCGTTTGAGTGCAGTGCCACCTTTTGCGCGCTTTGATATGTGTCGTAAATACTCAATTCACTATTATCTGCCGCAAATGTCACTTTATTTTCTATTAAAACATCAAGTTGCTGGCGTTTTTTGTTTAACTGAGATGTGTGCATATCAATCCTTTAGTTTTTTATTAGTGTGGACCCACAGACAACTTTTGTGGACAGCTAATCAAGTTTTTAGGTGCTCGTTAGGCTAATGTCAAACAACACTGATTAAATATAAAGCATTTTGTTTTATATAAATGTTCGACCTTTAGCTAACAACAATAAAGAGAGCACACACATGATATATGCAAATCCAGGCAGCGACGGCGCACTCGTAAACTTTAAACAACAATACGGAAACTACATTGGCGGAGAGTGGGTAAAGCCTGTAAATGGCCAATATTTTGATAATATAAGCCCAGTAAACGGTAAGGTATTTTGCCAAATACCGCGTTCAGATAAAGACGACATAGAGCTGGCTCTCGACAAAGCGCATGCAGTGCGAGAGCAGTGGGGCACAACATCGGTAACCGACCGGAGTAACATACTGCTAAAAATAGCCGACCGAATTGAGCAAAACCTAGAGTTACTAGCTGTTGCCGAAACATGGGATAACGGTAAAGCAATTCGTGAAACACTAGCTGCAGATATTCCGCTAGCGGCAGATCACTTTCGCTACTTTGCAGGATGCCTGCGATCGCAAGACGGCACAATAGGCGAAATAGACGAAACCACCGTTGCGTATCATTTTCACGAGCCATTAGGTGTTGTTGGGCAAATTATTCCGTGGAACTTCCCTATTTTAATGGCTGCCTGGAAACTCGCACCAGCACTTGCTGCAGGTAACTGCGTAATTTTAAAACCGGCTGAGCAAACACCAGCTTCTATTTTAGTTTTAATGGAGATAATTGGCGATTTACTCCCTGCAGGCGTATTAAATATAGTAAACGGCTTCGGTAAAGAAGCAGGCGAAGCACTGGCCACAAGCAAGCGTATCGCTAAAATTGCATTTACGGGTTCAACGCCTGTGGGCTCACATATTTTGAAATGCGCTGCTGAAAATATTATTCCTTCAACGGTTGAGCTCGGTGGTAAATCACCTAATATATTTTTTAATGATGTAATGGAAAAAGACGACGCGTTTTTATCCAAAGCAATAGAAGGCGCCGTACTTGCTTACTTTAACCAAGGCGAAGTGTGTACGTGTCCATCAAGGCTGTTTATTCAAGAAGACATTTACGAGCAGTTTATTGAGCGAATACTCGAACGTACCTTAAAAATTAAACGCGGAAACCCGCTAGATAGCGAAACTATGGTTGGCGCACAAGCTTCAAAAGCGCAATTTGATAAAATACTGAGCTACATTGAAATAGGTAAAAAAGAAGGCGCCGAAGTACTCACTGGTGGTAATGTTGAGCAGCTAAGTGATGACTTAAACGGTGGTTATTACATACAGCCTACGTTATTAAAGGGCACAAACGATATGCGTGTGTTCCAAGAAGAGATTTTTGGCCCTGTTATTTCAATGTCGACCTTTAAAGATGAAGCCGAAGCACTCGAACTTGCCAACAGCTCTGAGTTTGGTTTAGGTGCAGGGGTGTGGAGTAGAAACATGAATCGTGCTTATACCATGGGACGTAAAATTGAAGCAGGGCGAGTGTGGACAAACTGCTATCACATGTACCCAGCACATGCTGCATTTGGTGGTTATAAAAAATCAGGAATAGGGCGCGAAACACACAAACTAGCACTTGATCACTACCAACAAACTAAAAACCTATTAGTGAGCTATAGCGAAGATCCACTCGGCTTTTTTTAATAAAGCAGTTCAAACTTAAGCACAACAACCATTAAGTAATGAGGGCGCTGCATATTTGTAGCGCTTTTTTATTTAGAGTGCTTTTATTTCACAGTGCTCACAACACTACTTTAAGCGTGTTGTAATATATAAGTACAATACCAGCTGTATTCAAAACGTTAAAACCTAAGCGTTTTAAATAACTCATTACCTGCGTTAAAAAACGATTTTACGATATTAACTTTTTATAAAAGCGGCTCTAAAAATGTGCAGTGATTTATGCATTGTCGGATATTACTGATCTCCACCATTTAGGTGTATTACAGCATTAATGAAAATCTCTTTGTGTTAACTATTTGTTTACAGACGGTTATTTGCTGGCTAAGATAAACGCATTGTAATATATGGACATTTGTCGGTTTATAAAGCGACAAATGTCGTAAACAAGATTGTTAGCATTCACTGGAGAATTTATGTCATCCCTAATATTTTATTCTGATGCGGAACAGGCTCTTATTGCAACAGATACTCTTGCAGTGAAACCTGAAGGTGATCCGCTATTATTTTGTTCAAAAGCAATCCACCTACCTCATTTGAATACGGTGATCGCTGGAACTGGTCAAGGTGGTTTTGCCACTCGCTGGGCTATGCACGTTAATGACAGAATGGTAATAAATGGAATCAATAATTTAGATTTTCATACCCCTCAAGGTTTGCGTGACCTTTGGGATACTTACTGCGATGAGTTTAATATCACAGATAATGCGACAACTACTGTATATCAATTCGGGTATTACCAAGAAACAGACAAAATGATGGCGATAGCTTATCGTTCAACAAACAATTTCGAGTCTGAGCCTAGACCATATGGATTAGCGGCAAAGCCAGAATGCTCATTTCCAGAAGGGGATTATGAAATCCCTGCTGTATTTGTCGACATGATGAATGAGCAAAGAGAGATTCAGAGTAATGTGGCTTTAAATGAGAGAATATATATTGGTGGAAGAATCAATGTGTTGCATGTAACCAAAACTGGCTGTTCTTCTTATAAGCTACATGAGTTTTCAGACTACCAACAACATGAAAACCAATTATTCGCTAATCATGCAAAAGAATGCTAACAAGGCATTTAAACGTAACTAAAACAGTGGGTTACGTTCCTCTTCGCTACACAGTATTAGTCCGCTTGATGCGGCGTTATATTTAAAGGATAGTATGGACGCTGAATTACAGAAAAAAGTCGATATAGTTGTAGGTTTAAGCCGGCTTGCGGGTGGAACTCTAATAATCATTGGAAGCATATTAGTTTTCATTTTTGTTCAAGCAGCATTAGATCCAAATGCCATAATTGAAATAAACGGTGTAGCAACTAAAGTGAAGGTTCTAAAATAATTGCCGCCATTTTTACTGGAATATTTCCAATTATTGGTATGTTTTTATCTTTCGCACCTAGCAAGCACCTTGATAAATGGGTTGCCAAAATAATAACTAGGCTATCTTAAATTTAAATATAACAACACGCCCTGAGGTGGACAGCAAGCGCTAAAGCTCACTTTCCACCGCAAATTTTAACAGCGGTGATCCCTTACTTTTCAATGCGGTTAAGTAAGTTGATTCATCGTAGGGCGTATGTGTTTTCCAGCACCTAAATAGGATTCGTATCCACTTAAATGCCAATGATCTGATGATGCTATTATGAGGTTTTCCTTTGCTTCTTGCTGCCAACTATCGTGGCTAAGTAACGATGCTTTAGCGCAAAATGAATAACGCACAGATTATTACTTTGTAAAGACACTCAATTGTTTTTCAAGCCAAAGCATAAATGCACTTACTCGTTTAGGTAAGTGGTGCCTATTCGGGTACAAAATATTGATTGGTAGGTCGGGCATCGCGTATTGAGGCAAAACTTGGACAAGTTCGCCAGATTCCAAATGTTTACTAATACCATGAATAGGGGTTTGAATAAGTCCAAAGCCATTTAGTGCGGCGCTTAAATATGCCTCTGAGGAGTTAACAGTAAGCTGGCTTTTCATCGTTATTGATTGCAATTGATTATTGCTATCTAAATATTCGAAACCCGGATCAGGGATACCAAGTGTTTGACTGTAGCGAACAATGTAATGACTTTTTAAATCGTTAAGAGTTTTAGGTAAACCATGATTTTTTACATAATAACGGCTTACGCAATTTAAAACTTTAAAGCTACCCAAACGTCGTGCAATTAACGATGAGTCGGTAAGTTCGCCCACTCTCACTACGCAATCAAACCCTTCTTTAATGACATCTACTCGTCTATCGGAGCTGCCAAGTTCTATTTCAAGATTTGGGTGCATTTTTAAAAACGAACTTAAGTTTGGAATTATGGTATCTCGACTAACAGCTTGTGGCATATCTACACGTATTCGGCCTGTTAAACCTTTATCTTCACTTACAAATAAATTTTTTAAATCGTCAGCGTCGCTAATAATTCCCAGTGCACGTTGATAAAATAGCTCACCGTCTGAAGTCATATTTACAGTGCGTGTAGTACGGTGTAATAAACGCGTATTTAATGTACTTTCGAGCATGGTTACTGCTTGCGATACACTTGACTTAGGAAGATTTAAGCTTGTTGCTGCTTTAGAAAAACTACTGAGTTGCGCTACTTTAATAAAAATACGTATTGCGTTTAGGTCTTTCATAATACCGTTTATTGTTCGTTTATTTTGAACAGTGTAACTCTTTTCAGCCTGTTTATCTTTGTTGCTTGAAAAAATATACTGGCTTGGAGGTTATTTAACTCCCCGCTTTTATTTTCAACAGGATATAACAATGAACAAACGAATTGCAGTGATCACCGGTGGTAATCGTGGGCTTGGTAAAAGCACGGTGCTTTGCCTTGCAAAGCAAAATATCGATTGCATTTTTACTTACCGTCGTCATGAAAAAGAAGCAAAAGAGGTTGTAAAGCAAGTACAGGATCTAGGCTCTAAAGCGGTTGCATTGCAATTAGATGTAAGTGATATGCTCGGCTTTGAGGGTTTTGCACAGCAACTACAAAATGTCTTGCAGACTCATTGGCAACAAAGTGAGTTTGATTACTTAATTAATAATGCAGGGGTGGGGCTTACTAGCAGTTTTGCAGACACAAGTGAATCAACTTTTGATACGTTAATAAATATTAACTTAAGGGGAGTATTTTTTGTTACCCAAACATTGTTACCCTTTATAAAAAACGGTGGTCGTATTATTAATTTATCAAGTGGTTTAACGCGTTTTTCATTACCTGGTCATATTACTTATGCAATGACCAAAGGTGCAATAGAAGTAATGACAAGGTATTTAGCTCAAGAACTTGCACCTAAAAATATTACGGTAAATGTTGTAGCCCCTGGTGCAATTGAAACCGACTTTGGTAATGGCGTCGTTCGTGATAACGATGAAGTAAATACGTTTATTACATCACAAACGGCAATGGGCAGAGTTGGTGTAACAGACGATATAGGGCCTATGATTGCTAACTTATTAGCGGACGAAAACCGTTGGATGACAGGTCAACGGCTTGAGGTATCGGGCGGTATGTATATATAATCATACCAACCGGCATGAATCTTTGAGCAATTTAGTGAATTAAATTGTACTATAACGTCGCTGAAATTTTTATTTAGAACAACTAGGTACAAAAATTTTTGTCTAGTTCTAGCGTAATTTTCTTAACGTTAAGTAGTCCCTATATATAAACAGATTGGTACCATTTATTAAAAATTATAACTTGAGACAATAAAAAAACCGCTCAGTGAGCGGTTTTTTGCATTTTTTACTAAAGGAAATTTAGTTAGAACGTGTAACGAGCACCAATTGAGTAACGAGGACCGTATTGATTAGCAAATAAGAACTGCTCTTCGTAACGTCCGTAACCTTCTTCAGTGGCATTATTTAAGTTTATGCCATCAAAAAATACCGTTACGTTTTCGTTTACATCGTAGTTAACGCTCATATCCCACTGGCCATACGCTTTAGCATATTGCGGAGGCGCATCAGCTGAACCTTGCGCTTGGCCTACACCAATTAGATACGAGTCGCGCCATGCGTAAGTAATTTTAACTGATAGGCCGTCTTTTTCGTAAAAGCCTTGGAAGTTAGCTGAGTCACTTAAGCCTGTAAGCGGTGCTTGTTGATCAAGGCTTTCGCTATCAAATTCAACGTCGCCATCTACAAACGTTGCGTTAACACCAACACCAAAACCGGTTTCACCAATTAAGTGCTGAACAGCTACTTCAAAACCATCTACCGATTTACTGTCGGTGTTTTGTGGTTGGCTAATATTCCATGTAATTAGCGGATCGTCGCTGTTTGGTTCAATAACGCCATTTGCATTGCCGTAACCGCTGGCAATCATTTGTGCAAAAATAGCGTCGGTTGTTGCTTGCTCACCACGTGATTCAATATCGCTTACGGCTTGTAAGTAACGAGGGCCGTTTAAAATATCGTGCAAGCCATCAATAGTAGTTTGCGTAATAGTGGTTTGAATAAAGTTATCAACGTCTTTTTTAAAGTAACCAACAGATGCGTAGCTGCCTTCTGCGTAGTAATACTCAAGTGATAAATCAAGGTTTGTTGATTCAAACGGCAATAAGTTTGTATTACCTTGGCTACCTGTGCGAGAACCTGGTTTTGGGCTGCCTGTTAAGCTGCGGCCACCGGCTAAATTACCTAGTGGTGCACGCGACATTGTTTTACCCCAAGATACGCGGGCTACTACGTCTTCAGTTAAATCAACACTTACGTCGATTGAAGGCAGTAAAACATCGTAATCACCTTGTTGCTCTAAGAAGTTATCATCGCCGCCAGCAGCGTATTGCATGATCCACTCAGAAGCGCTGATCCAATTAACTTGATCTTCAACGCGTTGACGTACAGTACTGGTTACGTCTGTTTGCTCATAGCGTAGGCCTGCATTTACTTTTACGTAGTAGTTACTTACGTCAAATTCCCAGCTTGATTGAACGTAAAAGCTATTAGTGATTTCTTCTACGTAGCTTTCGCTGTCAATACCATCCATATATGCATTTGCGGCGTATGCATCGCCACCGGTTACATCAGCTGTTAAGTAAGCAATTTGGCGCGCAACAGCTTCGTCAAAATCGTAGGTATAGTAGTAACCAGGTTGTAAGTCGCTGCCGCCGCCTTCAAATTGATCTAAAAGGCCTGATGTATCGTGGCGAGTGAACATGCTATCTGGGAATATTTCTGTATACGATGGGTTAAAGCCTGGACCACCTACTAAACCACTCCATGCGGTGTAACCACCGGTGTTTTGTTCTGTACGTGATGCGCCAAATTTTACTTTAACTAAACCAATGTCATAACTTTCGTTATACCATGTTGTATGTAGCTGTAATTGTTCAATGTTTGACTCACCCGGTGAGTGAGTAAACTGACTAAAGTTTGAATCAATTTCGCCAGGCGTTAATTCACTTGTGCCATTTAACCAATTAACTTGTGCACTGGGTACTTCGCCCGTGCGGTAATCATAAATTTTATTAGCTAGCTGATCAGAACCTAAAATTACTTGGCCGGCACTTCCCAGCCCATTGTCGGCGCCGTTATCAGTTTCGTTTTTAGAGTCGTGGTAATCAAGCTCTACGTGCCACGTGTCACTAATTTCCCAATCTAGGTTTAAACCAAGTGAGCGTGCTTTTACTTCTGTAGTGCCTTTATTAGCAGTGAATGACGCATCGTTACCGCTAATATCAGCATAAACAGCTGTACCATTTTCATCTAGTTCGTAGCCATTTATATTGCTACCAAAGTCGTTCCAAATACCCCAACCAATACTCTGTGAACCTGTAACTGCTTTACTTGCTGTGTAATCAAGTGTTGCTACAAAGCCATCTACCGGTGCGTATTGAAAGGTAACTTGTCCGTTTGTACGTTCACGTTCTACATCTTCAATAGAGTAGTTCATGTCTTTAGGGAAATAGTAGTTACCTGCAGGGTCTGTGCGGTTATCAACCACGTTGCTGCTATCTAATTCAGGTAAGTCTACGTTTGCCTGCCAGCCTTGAATATTTGCACTTTGTTTTTGAAAGTCACGCTCTTGGTGCGAAAACGAAAAACCAAAGCCAAAAGTGTCATCTACAAAAGTATTGCTGTAAACAGTAGAAAACTCTGGTGTTACGTCATCGCCAGCTTCGTTTGACGAATCGTGGTTTGCTTTAACGGTAGCTGAAAAGTTTTGACCCAGCTTTTGAAAAGGGCGTGCAGTAGAAATATTTACAGTTGCACCTAAGCCACCGCTTGGCACGTCTGCACGTGCTGTTTTAAACACTTCAAGGGCACTTACTCCCTCAGAGGCGATGTTTTCAAGGTTATACGAGCGTGTATAACCTGTGCCCGGCATTTGGCGGCCATTTAAGGTTATTAAGTTAAACTCAGGGCCAAAACCACGTACTGTAATTTGGCTACCTTCACCGTTTGCACGGCTCACCGATACGCCGGTAATACGTTGTAATGATTCTGCTAAGTTGGTATCTGGGAATTTACCCATTTCTTCAGATGAAATGGCATCTACAATACCAGAAGAGTCGCGTTTCATATCCATAGAACGAATAAGTGAACCACGAATACCTTTTACTTCAATAACTTCTACATCAGATGAAACGCTTGTTTCTGCTTCTGCCGCAATAGCTGTGTTTAATGTGCTCGCAGCAATGATGAGAGACACAGAAGCCGCAAGTTGGCTCTTTTTAAAATTGAATGTGTTCATAATAGCTCTGCTTTATAAAATGTTGTTGTGTAGCAATAGGCGCTAAGCGCCTATTGGTGTGTGTTTTATGGATTTGCAATAATCACGTTGTCTATACGGTAAAGCGCGCCATCGCCCATGTCCCAGCTAGGAAAAACCATAATTACGTTTAATGCGCTAATGTCTAAGCCTGCATCAAACAATTGCTGAAGAGGGAAGGTGTATGTTTGCCATTCGCCCGTTACAGGTGCCTGGCCTTCAACACTGCTAGATAAAGCAAGCTCTACGGCACTCGATGTACCAATTGATTCAATTTTAAATAGCCATTGTGCGTCAATATCTGAAGGGGCTGATACAACTTTCATATCAAATTGAACTACACCATTTTCAAGTATTGCAGAGGCATCGAACGATACGTCTTCATCAGCAATAAAGCCCATTACTGTAGCAGTAGAACCAATGCTAAATTGCGCTACTGCGCCATGCGCGTCATCATCGGTTTCTGTTGTTGGTGTAGAGCCACCACAACAATCCCAAATACTCCACTGATCGGCAGCTGCATCTTTAAATACAGTAAGCTCACCCGTTGCAGCTGGCGCTGCATTTGGATTATAAATCTTAACGTTATCTACACGGTAAACAGAGCCTTCACCTGCACCCCACGCTGGGAAAATCATCAGTACATCTATAGTACTTACATCTAAGCCAGCAGCTGCAAGATCAGACAATTTAAATGTATATGTTTGCCACTCGCCAGTAACTGGCGCTACGCCTTCAACACTTGCCGTTAACTCAAGCTCTACTGCAGAGTCGCCGCCATTTGACTCAACTTTAAACAACCACGGTGTAGCTGGGTCGCTAGGAGTAGAGGTTACTTTTAAATCGAATTGAATAACGCCTTCATCTAAAATGCTACTAGCGTCAAACGATTCGCCTGCGCCACCTGACGATGTGCGGCTATTAAAGCCCATCACAGTAGGCTCTGCACCAATGCTAAACTCTGCAGTTAGACCATGTTCTTCATCATCCATAGCTTCAACAGGGGTTGAGCCACCACAACAATCCCACATTGGCCATGCTAGATTTTGCTCATCAGTAAAAATAGTAAGTTCAGGTGATACGCCTAAGTTATCTTGAGTAATCTCAACATCGTCAATTAAATAAACAGCGCCTTCACCTGCGCCCCATGTTGGAAACACCATGATCACATCAATTGCACTGATATCTAAATCTGCAGCATCTAAATCTTTTAGTAAAAATGTATAAGTTTGCCATTGGCCAACAACGGGGCTTACGCCTTCAACACTGTCTGTAATCGGCATTTCTACTGCGCTAGAACCTTCATTACTTTCAAGTTTTACAAGCCAAGCTGCATCAGCTGTGCCTGGTGCATTTGTTACTTTCATTTTAAAGCGAACGTAACCTTCATCCAGCATTGGAGATGCATCAAACGGGCTGGCTTTTCCTGCTTCGTCAGTAATAAAAATTTCACGGCTAATAAAGCCCATTACAGTGGGTTCTGCACCTACTACAAATTCAACTACATCACCTTGGGTTTCATCTGCAACAATAGCGGGAGTAGAACCACCACAACAATCCCATGCAGGCCAATTTGGATTAAATGATTCACCAAAAATAGTTAGTGGTGTTGCAATGCCTGTCGAAGGTGGGCTAGGAATTGGTGCATCGCCTTCAAGCAAAGCATCGTCTAAGCTATTGTAACCTGGGCGAATAGTTTCACAGCCTTTACCTGTTTCAGGGTTTGATGCACATTGATAAACACGTACGTAATCAATAGCAAAGGTTTGGCCGTTTTCAAATGCGCTAGCGTCTACACCTAAATCATTTACGTTTTCAGGCCAGTCACCGCCTACTGCTAAGTTTAATAGTAGGTGAAAGTCTTTATCAAATGGTGCGCTATCCCAATGCGTTGTAAGTTCGCCAGAACCTTGTTCAAAGTATTCTGCAAACCAACCACGATGTTTTAGGCCTACAGCCTCACCACTTGCATTAGTACGAACTTCTGATTGACGCTGAGTTGCATAAAGGTAACCGTCTACGTACCAGCGAATTTCACCTTCTTGCCATTCAACAGCATACGTGTGGAAATCATCTGCCGGGTTAGTATCTTCAGGGAATTTGTATTCTTGCCCTGTGTAGCTGTTATCTGGCCACGCACGTCCGTAATGAAGTGTGCCGTGGATACTAGACTCTATACCGCCATCTTCATCTGGTGTTTTAAGGTTTACTGATTCTAAAACATCTATTTCGCCAGAACGAGGCCAAGTGCCGTAAACTTCATCAGTTGGCAGCATCCAAAATGCTGGCCAGCTACCTTGTCCTGATGGAAGTTTGGCGCGCACTTCAAAGCGACCATATGTAAAGTCGGCGTTGTAACGCGTATTTAATCGCGCTGAAGTGTAAGGTTTTTCTGCACCTTCTTCAGCGGGTAGGGCAACAATGTTTAACACACCGTCTGCAATAAATGCATTTTGCTCGCTGTCGGTGTAACACTGTTTCTCGTTGTTACCACCGCCATCGCAGTTTAATTCATAGTTCCATTTGTTTGTATCAATGGCTGAGCCTTCAAACTCGTCGCTCCAAACCATTTGCCAATCTGATACTGGCTCAGAGGCATCTACATTTTCAAAATTTGATTTAGTGGCAGAGTCACCACCACAGCCAGCTAACGTAACTAAAGAGATAGCGGCAAGTAAACGTGTAATGTGCGTTGTTTCAATGTTCATAACTGAACCCCGGTTTCAACAGATTATTGTCAGATTAATTGTTTTTTGAGCTTTGTTTTTCATGCTGTAAGCGCTTACATTTTAGATTGTGTTTTGTAAGCGCTTACAAATGATATTGTGGAGTACGCAAATGGTCAACATATTTGTTTATTTTATTTACAATTAGTTTACGGTAAGAGGCGTTTTAGTGTTACTTAATTCATAATAGGCTCTTTAATAAGAGCCTATTAAATATAGGACTAATCCGAGAATGTACGCGGTTTACTTATTTTTAAATGGCATGAGCAATAAACCCCAAAGCGAGGCATTTTGCTTTTGGCTTGCGTATTCTTTTAAGCCAATATTTATATCTGCATCAGTTTTTTTAGCTTTATCTTTATAGCTACCAAATAATTTATCCCACCAAATTACACTAAAACCATAGTTTGAGTTGGTTTCACTAACCACTTGGCTATGGTGAATTCGATGCAATATTTGCGTCATTAATATTAAACGCAGTGGTTTTTCAATGGCATTAGGTAGGCGTATATTTGCATGATTAAATAATGCTAAACCATTAAGTGCTATTTCAAATATAAGTACCGCAATGGCAGGTACGCCAAGAGCAGTTACTGCAATGAGTTTTATAAGTATGCTCAGTACAATTTCGATAGGGTGAAAGCGCAAGCCCGTACTTGTATCTACGTGTGCATCGGCGTGGTGAACGCGGTGCAAACGCCATAATATAGGCACTTGATGAAATAATCTATGCTGCCAATAAATTAATATATCGAGTAAAAGTATGCTCAATATAATAATTAAACTGCTTGGTAGGGCTATTTGATTAAATAAGCCAATGCCGTGCTCTTGATCGTAAAGTGCCACGGCGGTTAACCCAATAGGGACGATTAAGCGCGCAATAACTGATGAAGCAAACACTAAACCAAAATTAGCAAACCAGCGTGTACTGCTTTTAATAGGTGCTTGGCGAGCAGGCTTTTGCCATTCTAGCAGCATCATTATAATTAAAATGCTAAAAAAGCAGCCCAGTCGCCACCATACTTCATTAGTCATTTATTACCTCAGAACTTGCACTGCTAGGCATGTTTTCAGCTGCTTTGTTAGCATCGGCTTCTTGTTGCTTAAGCGTGTGATAACCGCCATGTATACGGGTAAAAATAGTTATGCCACACGCAATAGCAAAAATGCTCGCCATAACCGCAAAGTGCTGCGGCCAAATACAAAATGCAATAAATAGCGCTATTGTTTCAGTGCCTTCGGTTAAGCCGTTTAAGTAGTAAAAGCTTTTGTATTTAAATTGCGGTTTTTCGAGTTTAAATTTTTCGGCGGCAATCGCAAAAGCTAAAAAGCTTGAGCCCGTTCCAATAAAAGTGGCAAGTAATAACGATCCCGCTATCGCGTTTTGCTCAGGGTTTGCCAAAATAAAGCCAAGCGGAATAGCCGCGTAAAATAAAAAGTCGAGTGTGATATCTAAAAAGCCACCCGCGCTTGAACTTTGGTTTGCGTAGCGTGCTAATGCGCCATCAAGTCCATCTAAAATTCGATTTAAAGCAATGGCCACTAATGCGCCGTACCACATTTCAAACGCCAGTAATGGCACAGCTAATAAGCCAACTAAAAAGCCTACAACAGTGAGCTGATCGGCGGTTATGCCGCGTTTATGCATAAGCATAACCACAGGTGTTAAAAGCGGCTTAATTATAGGGGTGATAAATTTGTCTAGCATGTTTATTGCCTTATGCGTTTAAAGCTATGTATTTAAAGTACGCTATTTAAAGTTATGAGTTTGCCACTTGCAGCGTCGGCGTCGCTATGGTCATGAGTTACCATAATTGCAGGTAGCTTATGATCGCGTATTTGGCTGAACACGAGTTCGCGTGTATCAACACGCAGTTGGGTGTCGAGTTTGCTAAAGGGTTCGTCGAGTAAAATGGCTTTAGGTTCGCTCAGCAGCATACGTAATAATGCAACACGGGCTTGCTGCCCGCCCGATAAGTTATCGGGGTGACGATTGCCCATATCTTTAAGACCTACTTGCTCAAGTGCGTGTTCTATTTTTTCAAGGCGCTGTTTTTTATTACCTTTTGGCATTGCAAAGGCAATGTTACCAGCAACAGTTAAATGCGAAAACAATAAAGCGTCTTGATAAAGCACTCCAATATGGCGCAAGTGTGGAGGGGTGTTATCGATATTTTGACCATTAAGCCACACCTCTCCATTGGCCTTAAAGCTACTTGGTAAAGTACCCGTAAGCCAATTTAATAAGCTTGATTTACCACTGCCTGATGGGCCCATAATAGTCAGAATTTCACCGCCATTAACTTGCTCGTTTAAGCTAAGTAACAGCTCATTTTGGCGATAAAGCTGACAATTTTTAATTTGTAACGATGACTGCATTAAAAAACCTTAACCCTGATGGTGTTAAACATGGGTGCTTTAAATATGTGCACTTTTAAGCACGTGCACTTTTGAAAAAATGTTTAGGTAAAACCCATGCCAGTATAAATCCAATAAGTGGCAACGCCATTTGCATAATAGCGTACACGGCACTGGTGCGTCTGCTTGCGCCATTGGCAAGCGTAACGGCTTCGGTTGTTATTGTGGCTATGCGCCCGCCGCCAGCTAAAAGCGTGGGGAGGTATTGTCCAAAACTAATTGCTAAGCCCAGTGCGGCTGCAATTAAAATAGGGGCAAACAACTGAGGTAGTTTTACTTTAAAAAACACCTTGCATGGCGCTGCGCCTAGGCTTGCTGCAACATGAGCAAAACGAGGGTCTAAGCGCCTATAACTGCTCGCCAGTGACAAAAACACGTAAGGCAACACAAACAGTAAATGCGTAAGTACCACATTAAAAAATGCGGCTTGGTTATTTACCAATTGTTGTATCCATACTAACCCAAACAAAAAGGCAATACTGGGTACTAATAACGGTAAGTAAATAATTAAACTGGTAAAACGAGAAATCGGTTTATCACTCAATTGCTCTGATTCTAAACACAATAAAGTAAGAATAATGGCAAATAGTGTGGTTACTAAACCGATTGCTAGGGTATTAAAAAGCGGGCTGCTCATTTGCATTAGCGCACTTTTAAAATGCAGTAGTGTAAATTGCTCAGGCATTGCATCTGGAAAGCGCCAAAAGCCTGCAACCGACCACATAACTAAACCAATAAGTGACAACAATATGAAGCTAATTACTAATGTGGTGAGTACGACCGTTATTTTTTGCCAATAAAATCCGCCGTATTCGCGCACTCCATTAGTGAGAGAGTCGCTAAATAGCACTTTTACGGCCTTTTCTGCGCCAAGCCAAAGGGCTAATAACCCGCCTGTAACAGCCAGTTGTAATAAAGCGCCCGCTGAGGCTTTAATGCGCAGGTTTAAATCAACATCGTTAAACCAATGCATTATTGCAACGGCCAATGTGGGTGGTGTATTTGGGCCTAAAATGAGTGGCATTTCTACACTGGCACTTGCATAGGCAAGCACGGCTAAAAGGGGCAAACGCAGCAGCGGATAAAGGCTTGGCAGTATTACTTTAAAAAAGGCGGTCATTGGGCAATAACCCAAGTTAAGCGCAACCTTATGTTGTTGGCGTAATTTTTTGCCAAGCTCAGGTTGAGCAAGTACGCCCAGTGCCATTAATAATAAAAAGGGAAGCTCTTTTAGTGTTAAGCCTAAAATAATACTAATACCGAATGAATCATGCGGAAACATGCCGTTTGGCGCAAGTTCCCAGCTGCTTAACCAAGGCGACGCTAAGCGTGAAATCATACCTGAAGGGGCAATTAAAAACCCTACCGCAATAGCCGCGGCGGCATGAGGTATAACTAATATAGGGCTCAATAAACGCTGAATTCGGTTAAGCCACGGGCTATTAAAAAACGCAGCTAAAATCATTAAGGTAATAATAAATGCAAGCAAAGTACTTATTAAGCCCGTTGCAACGCTTAAGGTAACCATTTGGGTGAGGCCGGGTGTTTGCCAAAGGGCATTAAAACCTTGCAAGCTAAACGTTGTTTGCTCAAGTACGGGCGCATAACCAAAGGCAGGCAGCAATACGCTAATTAAGCCACCAAGTACGGGTAGTATAAGTAAAGCGAGTAAAAATCGCGGGCTAAATTTTACAATGCGCGTAAACATATCGGTGCTGCACTGCGTTGTTGCTTTGGTATTAATCGGTACACTTTTTGAAATAACACTCATTGGCTTACTCCATAACGAGTTTGCCAACCTTGCATAATGGCGTTTACCCAGCTTGGATGAGGTTCGCTCAATGTGCGTTTAATACTGTTTAAAGGCAGTGCACTTGGATGCGGTTTAGCTGTTTTAAATAAAGCTTGCTGATCAGGCGTTAACGTTGATTGAATAAGTACGCTTTTATCGCCCCATATATGCGCTTTTTGTTTTTGAGCTTGCGCCTCAGGGCTGAGTAAAAAATTAGCCACTAATTGCGCACTTTGCTGGTGGCTTGCATTGTAAGGGATTGCCACAAAATGGGTATTACTTAAACTGCCATCACTCATTGCGTAACTGCGAATGCTGTTTGGTAAATCATAGCGTTTTACAGCCGCGGGTACTTCAGGTGCAGAAAAAGTAAAGGCTAAACTCAACTCTGTATCGTCTACTAAGCGGCGCATTTGAGCACCACTTTGCATAAAATGAGTGCCACCACGCCAAAGAGTTGGGTGTAATTTATCTAAAAAGTCCCACAGTGGGTTTAACACTTGCGCTGTATTTTTAGTTGTAGCTGGTTGGTTTAGCTGCGCTTTAATATTTTCGCTGCTTTGCTGATGCAGTACAACTAAGGCGTATTTTAAAAAGCTCATACCTAAAAAGTCAGGCGGCTTTGGGTAACTAAAGCGACCAGGGTTTTGCGCGCTCCAGTTTAATAATTCGTTTAATGTAGTAGGCAATTTATTGTTTGCCTTACCATTTATTGCAATGCTGTCGTAATAAAATGTAAGTGACGCTTGCCCCCATGGAGCCTCCATCCCATTGGTAGGTAAACCAAAGTCAAAGGTTACAGCAGGGTTGTTAGCCGGATCGGTTAATGCAAAGTAGGGGAGTTTATTTGCCCATTGCTTTAAAAGCAGAGAGTGCTCACTCATGGTGGCAAAGTTAGCCCCGTTGATCCACATTAAATCTACGCTGCCTTGGTTGTTATTGTTTGCTGATTTTTCGGCAAGTACACGACTTACTGCTTCGCTGGTATCACTTAATTTTACATGCACTAGGTTAATGTTGTACTTAGTTTTAACTTGCTGCGCTGCCCATTGAATATAGGCATTTATTTGCGCGTCGCCGCCCCATGCATAAAAGTAAACATCTTGATTACTACCAAGTGTTTGAACTTGTTGCCAGCGAGCTCCCTGTTGTGTGTTTATTACTAAATTACTTTCACTCTTTGAGTTGATAACGGGATTAGCAAACGCAGTGCTCGAAAAAGCAGCTAAATTTGCGATTACACAAACGCAAAACGCGACACAGCAAAAGCTGTATCGCGCCAGTGTTTGCCAAAACTTAATGGCGAACATTTAAATCCCAGTTGTAGTCTAAAAATTTAACTTTCATGTCATCATTTTTAAGTGCTTTTTGCTGAGCGGGTATCAGTTTAAGTGCATCGCTATATTGCAGGAAAAACTGCTGTAGCGTGTTTGCACCCCTAAAACCTTTTTCAAAATCATCGCCGTACCATTTAAATATTGAAGACACGCTTAACGTATTTTCTTGAGCCATATTGCGTGTCATATCTGATAAAAAGCGCACTGTTTGCTCTTGCAATTGGCTTTCTAAATCAGTGGCTGTATAGGCTTCTTCTCGAAGCGCTGGGCAACCAATACTCGCGCAATTTACTGCAAAGTGAATGCGTGGGTCGTTGTATTTACCGCTGCCACGTATTAAACCATGCTCTATATCATCAAGGCTGCGAGTTTTGCCAAGTAATGGCACAAACTCTTTACTCCATGGTGAGCTAAAAAAGCTCCCTAAGTCTTTAATTGACTTAATATCAGGGTACTTAGTCAATATAAGTTCAACAGTCCACGCATTATAAGCATTGATTAAAAAAGCGAGTTGCTTAGGCTTTTCCCAAGCGTCAAATTCGCTTTGCGTTACAGCCGTTAACGAATCTAAATACGTTTTTAGCTGTGCATGCTCACGTTTTACAGCAGCGTAATCAACCTCAGTACTGTGATTATGATTAATAGCGACAACATGCTTATTTAACAATGCATTCCAGCTGTCGTGCATGTTTTGGGCTTGGGCCGAAAATGACGTTGCAAACGATGTTACAACTAAAGCCGAACTAAGTAGCAATGCTTTTAGAGGTGTTTTAAACATAATTAACCTCGACGCCAAGTGTGGTATTTTTCAAGCAAGTTAAGCACTTTTTCAGGTGCATGAGCGCGTTTCCACTCACCTGCTGCGTATTTGTTACCTTCAGCCCAAGTAGGGTAGCTGTGTATAGTACCGAGTATTTTGTTAAGGCCTAAACCGTGTTTCATTGCCAGTACAAACTCAGCAATTAAATCGCCAGCGTGTTCAGATACTACGGTAACACCCAATATTTTGTCTTTGCCTTTGGGTGTAATTACTTTAATAAAGCCTTTAGTGGCGCTGTCGGTAATTGCACGGTCTAGCTCTTCAAATTCAAAACGAGTGATTTCGTAATCTATGCCTTTGTCTTTTGCGTCTTGCTCGTTTAAGCCAACACGTGCTACTTCTGGGTCAATAAACGTAGTCCACGGAATAACACGGTAATCTACTTTAAACTTTTTAAGGTGACCAAATAAGCCATTTACCGCTGCGTACCAACCCTGATGAGCTGCCACATGTGTAAATTGGTATGGACCTACAATATCGCCTGCTGCAAAAATATTAGGGTACAGTGTTTCTAGGTATTCGTTAGTTACTACTGTGCGGTTTGTTTCAATGCCAAGCTCTTCAAGGCCATAACCTTTAAGGCGTGCACTTCTACCAACGGCACATAATAGCTCGTCGTATTCAATATCTATTTCTTTGTCGTTATGTTTAACAACAATATATTTTTTACCATCGCGAGCTTCACAGCGAAGTGCTTGGTGCGATGTTAAAATATTAACACCACTTTCGGTTAACGCTTCGTGAGCAAAAGTAGACACTTCAAGATCTTCTTTGATCATGATGCGCTCCGCCATTTCAATTTGCGTAACGCTTGAACCTAAACGTGCAAAGCTTTGTGCTAATTCGCTCCCAATTGGACCACCACCAAGTACTACAAGTTTTTTAGGTGCTTCGTCTAGCTCTGCAAATTTATTCCACAATGTATCGCTTGTTACATAGCCTGTTTCTTCAATACCAGGTAGTGGCGGTACAAATGGGCGTGCGCCAGTTGCAATGACAATGGTGCGTGCCGTGAGTGTTTGCGTGCCACCGTCGTTAAGTTTAATTTCTACAGTCCACGGGTCTATTAATTTACCGTAACCTTTTACAACATCTACGCCTAGGTTGGTGTAACGCTCAACGCTGTCGTGCGGTGCTACATCGGCAATAACTTTATGTACACGTGCCATTACTTTTTTGAACGAAAACTGTGGAGTTGTGTTTTCTAGGCCGTAGTTTTCACCATGGCGAATTTGTTCTGCAATTTTAGCGCTTTTAATGACTGCTTTACTTGGAACACAACCATAGTTTAAACAGTCACCGCCCATTTCGCCCGCTTCAATAAGGGTTACTTTTGCTTTAACAGCAGCGGCTATATAACTTGTTACCAAACCACCTGCGCCTGCGCCAATAACAATCATGTTACGGTCGAATTTTTTAGGCTTAGTGTAGTTTTTGTATACGCGACGCTTTTTAAACACGTTTAAGATTCCTTTTGCAATGAGTGGGAATATACCCAATAAAGCGAATGATAAGATTAAGTTGAATGATAAAATTCCAGATAAGCTTTCTATTTGCGCCAGTTGTGTACCTGCGTTAACAAATACAAATGTACCGGCGAGCATACCTGCTTGGCTTACCCAGTAATAAGTCCAAGACTTTATTGAAGTAACACCCATTAGTAAGTTGATTAAAAAGAACGGAAACACCGGCACTAATCTAAGCGTAAATAAGTAAAATCCACCTTCTTTTTCAACGCCTGCATCAATGGCGGCTAATCGCTCAGGAAAACGTTGTTTAATAGTGTCACGTAGTAAGTAACGCGATACTAAAAAGGCAAGTGTTGCGCCAATAGTTGAGGCAAAAGATGCAACCAATAAGCCTTCAACTAAGCCAAACAATGCACCTGCGGCAAGTGTTAAAATAGCGGCGCCTGGTAAAGAGAGAGCAGTTACTACTACGTATAGTAAAAAGAACCCACCAATAACGAGTAACGGTGACTGCTCTTTGTATTGGTTAAACTGATCCATCGATCCTTTTAAGCCATCAAGCGTAAGTAGTTGGTGTAAGTCAAAATGAAAGAACAGACCGACGGCGGCCGCTGCAATCAATAATAGAAATATTTTTTTAATCATGTTCTCTCTCTTAAAAACTATGCGTAAGGGTTAACTTGGCGTTAATTGGCAACTCAGGAAAAGCTAAAGTTGCACCAAAGTAACCGCCTTCAAATACTGGGCGCCAGTTTTTTTGATTCGTCACGTTGTTCACATCTAATCGTAACTTGGTATTAGGCGTAAAAGCATAGCTAGTATTTACGTTTAGGGTGTACTGATCACGAATTTTTACTGTCGCCAAAAAGTCTAATGGGTAACTCTTTGTATATAGACCTGAAAAACCCGTTTGCCATTTCGAATTAATTGAATAATTTCCGTTAAAGCTGAAAGATTGCTCAGGGATGCCCTGAACTTGGCGGTTTGAAGGTGCAAACGCGGTAAAGCTAGGTGCGCCAACACCGGTACCTGCAATAATATCTGGACGTGAGTTGTCAAATGCATCTGCTACTTGCGCTGAGTCTTGGCTACTTGCAGAGTTATCGTAGCGAGCATCAATATAGCTGTAGCCAGCACTTAGCCAATAAGGGTAAGCATCATAAAATACTTGGCTTTCAAAGCCGGTAGTACGAATGCCGGTATTACTACCATCACGATTACGTAAACTACGACGTTGGCTAAACACTGCACCATCGGCGTACCAATCACTGTCGGTTGGTGCGTATTTTAAACCGAATTCAACTAAGGTATTTTCGGTTGAAAAGTTTTGCGCGCTAATCGTGTTATCACCACCAAGAGACGTACCGCCAGCCATACTATTTGATGTGGCTTCGTTGTAACTTGCTGCACCATAAGTGGTGTAATCACCATTTAATCGGTAATTAAAGCTTACTTGCCCCGAATGTAGCTTATTGTTAATGCTATCGCTCGCTGCAATTTCACCCTCTGGTGCTATTGGGTCGTGCGCGTCTACGTCATAAAAATCTATGCGGTAGCCAACACTTGTATGAAACTTATCTGTCCAATCTGAATCTTGTTGAATAGCAAAACCCGTTTGCCATGAGCGCGAATCGGTAGTGTCTGATAAGTTAAAGTCGCCGCTGCCATCGTTATTAATATCGTACTGACCACCAGGGGATACAAATACACCTGGACTAATTTCAATTAAACGCGCTTGTTGTGCATCAGTTAAAGGAATGCGGCGATTTGAAATTGGGCCAGTTAAATCAATAGGTAAGTCGGCTTCTGTTGTAAATTGGCTGTAGCCTAGCACGCGGTTGTAACGCACATCAAAAGCAAAAATTGTTTGCTGTTCGTTGCTCCATTGGTAAGTCAATTCGGTACGGTTTTGCGCGGTATCGGCACCATCTATAATTTCAACAAAGCTATTTTGTGCAATTTCTTCGCGTTGTAAGTGCTGAAAATACGTAATGTTTTTTATTGATGCATTGTTTGAAAGTTCACGCTTATAAATACTGTGTAGTAAATAAGTAGTGGCTTCGTTTTGATTGTCAGGGTCGGTAAGTACTATGCTACGGTCTATTTTTACTTGCCCAGTAGGTGAAACAATAGAACCTGCTGCGGGTACTGTACTGCCATTTGCTTGCACGCCTTGGCCGGTAATATAAAGGCCATTATCTATTAGCGCTTGAGTAGGGCGGTTAATACCTGCGTTATCGGTAAATTCAACTTGGTATAACTCAAAGTTAATATCCCAGCTGCTCTTGTCATCAGGTAACACCCTAAGTGCTGCATATAAGCTGTCGCTTTTCGTGCCCGAAAAGTCGTAGTAACTGCCGTTATCAATGTGTTCAGCGCTTACTCTAAAACCTACTTTGTCTTTTACTATAGGTGCACTGTAATCAACTAAAACACTGTACTGATCCCATCGTCCTGCAGATACCGTTGCTTTGCCTTTACTGTCGTCAGTTGATGCTTTTTTAGAATGTAAGTTTACAAAACCACCGTTGCGTTGGCTTGAGCCAAATAATACCGGTGGCGCGCCTTTTACTACATCTATTTGTTCTATAGAGTTGAACGATAACGGCACACCAAAGCCATTATTACCTGCTTGGCGGCGTGTACCATCTTGGAAAAGCTCACCTAGTTGCCCACGAATAGTAGGTAAGCTTGGTGCCCCAAAACCACTGGCTGAATAGGTATTAGGGCTTACTGCAAGTACATCTTGTAAAGTCGTAATATTGAGTTGTTCTATTAACTCGCTTGAAATTGGTGTTACTGAACGGGCTATATCTCGTAGAGCTAAGTTGTCGCCAAAAGGGCCGTCTACAGTGGCATTTTTAACCGAAAGACCTTGAGATTTAATAACTTGGCCTGCCACCTCAATACGCTCAATTGCGCCTTCTTGTACTGATTTTGATTCTTCGGCTGCAAAAGCATTAAGTGGTGTATTTAATATGGTGGCTAGGGAAAGTGCTAAATATGCGTGTTTCAAACGTTTTCTCTCTACGGTTAAAATGTTGTTGGCGATAAAGACCGAAAGGATTAAAAATAACTTTCAGTAAAATTTTGATTCTTTTTGTTTTTTAGAACATAACAAAACAGATGCATTACAAAGTTGGTAATTAAGTACTATTGTTTTATTAGTCGATAAAATATTAATAGGGCGATTGTATTAGAGTGAATGTAAATATATGCTTTTAATAGGATTTATTAATTATAGACTACTTTCAACCTGCTAACATTTTAAAAGAGTTAACTTTTATGCAGCATTTTTAAATTACTTAAATAAGCTTCACTTTTAGTACTGTATGGCTTAACTAATGAATTTAATTAAAAATTTTTGAAATAAAAAATAACTTATACGGTCTAGCTTACTTCTACGTTTATTAATATTCATTTAAGGAAATTTTATGACAGGTTCAATGAATTCTGATGTGCAAAACCGTTTGCAGTGGTCACTTTTATCTTTGCGTTTAGGCGTGTTTATTGTAATGGTTATGTGGACATTCGATAAGTTTGTTAATCCTGGGCATAGCGCACGTATTTTTGAACATTTTTACGGTATTAGTGGCTCTACAGATATAGTGGCTTACATTATTGGTGCGGTGCAGTTAGTGCTTGTTTTAGCATTTTTAGCAGGTATTAAAAAGCGTATAACGTACGGTATCATTTTTGTAATGCATGGCTTATCTACGCTTTCTTCTTACAACCAGTACATAGATGGCTTTAATAACTTATTATTCTTTACTGCATGGCCAATGTGGGCTGCGTGTTTTGCACTTTACTTATTACGCGACCAAGACGTGAAATTTACTTTAAAGTAATAAAGTACATGCAAAAAAATTGGTTATAAGCCATAAGGCTTATAACCAATAAGTACACAGGGAGTGTGTGGAAGTAGGTTTGCGTGTTTACAACTAATGCATTGCGTCGTTGTATTGCTCAGCAAGGCTCTCTTTTTGCCCTTCGGTAAGTGCTTTACCCGCTAATTGAAACACTTCGTGTTCTTCTTCACTTAAATGATGATGTACCAAATGGTGTAGCTTTTTAGCTGCAACTAACCATGCAGACGAGCTCATTTCGGTATCTTCAAGTTGTTCAATTAATTCATCAATTTCGTGATGTTCAGCTACGCTGTGGCGCGCTTTTTCATGAGTTAAGTCATCAAACATAAGTGGGTTATAAAAGTAACGTTCTTCAAATTTTGCGTGATTTTCTAATTCTGTTTTTAGCTCATCCATTAGCGTGTGGCGCTGCTCTGTGTCGCCGTGTGTTTGAATAAGCGCATCTACCAATTCTCGTTGTTTGTCATGGTCATGACGTAGTGCTTCAAAAATATTCATAACTAGTCCTTTTACAATTTATTTGCTTATATCATTAACTAGCAAACTAAATGCCAAATATTAAGTTATTGTATTTTAATAAATTTAATTTAATTTTTTATTCTTTGGCTGCGATCACTGTAAATTTTACAGTGATATGAATGCAATAATTTCAGGCTTTTGCGTAGTTCAATTATAAAAGTGAGTATAAATTCCTACAGAACCTTACAAATATTTACTGGTTGTTTATTTTATAGCAGTGATAAAGTGTCAGTGTTATTTGGGTACAACCTATATATTACTCTCACACATAAATGCAGGTAGCACGTTAACTTAATAGGATAGTTTAAGGATGAACATAAAAAGCCCCGTCGCCGCATTACTACTGTGCGCTTTACTGAGTGCATAGTAGTACAGCCCCGCGTTCTGACCCTAACTTATGCAGTGAAGAGGCTGAAATGGTTGATCGAAATGGCGCTCAAACAAGCTCACAGGTTTACAATCAATGCATTAGCGCACAAATTAAAAAGGATGAAAAAATGACACTTTTTTTGATGCCATCGGTACGTTCTTTTTTGAATTTTTTGTAATGGTGGTAGAAAAGTAAATAGGCTAACTTGCAACTGTAATTTAAAGTAAATAAGTTGCGTAAAAATAGGATTAGTTATGAAGCAATTATTGATAGCAATTCCACTTTTTTTATTACTAAGCGCTTGTGCGGCGCAGCCTTACGCAGGCTCGGCAAAATGTATGGAACAAGCAGATATTGCATACGAAACCGATACACTTAAAAATGAGACATTAGATAATGAATGCAAAGCTGCAAAAGTAAATACGCCTAATAAAGAGCTTGAGAATCATGGCTTGGTTGATAGAAGCCTTTTACAGCTAATCGTTAGCTTTTTAAATGGCGTATTTTAATAGTAAAAATATAATTAAATAAGGTATGTATGAGGGAAGAACTAAGAGCAAAAATCATTACTGTGTGCGATAAAAAAATGGCAGCTAAAGGCGAAAATGTAGGGCTTTCTTTTTATGCATTTTTTGCCAATAAAAACGACGACCCAGAGCTACTTATGGAGGCCGCTACTTGGTGGATACACACTCATAAATTAGATCATTTTGTAAAAGCACATAAAATTAAACAGATGGTTTTAGATGGACTTTAGTCAATTAACTGAGCAAGTACTTTTAGCTGTATTTATCTAATCAACAACGACTTGGTTTCTTCCGTTTTCTTTTGCTTTATAAAGTAATTTATCTGCATGCTTAATAAGAACATCTAGTGTGCTTTTTAAGGGGCTACTTACAGAGGCTCCCACACTAAAAGTGATTTTTGTATTACTAGGAAGGTCTTTTATATTACTACAATGCTCGGTAAACCTAGTGGCGAGCTGGTCAAAGATATTTCGAATAGTCAGTTCGTCAACCGAATTTAGTGCAAACAACCATTCTTCGCCGCCGTAGCGGCCAAACTGATGATCACCACTTAGTGTTTCTTTTGCAGCCTTTGCAAAGGAAATAAGAACTGAATCTCCAACATCGTGACCAAATTGGTCGTTAACTTTTTTAAAGTAGTCTAAGTCAACAATTGCTATCGTCATTTTACCTTCATCAAGCTTTGCTTCTGCGGCGCGCATTATTCCTCTGCGATTAGGGCTATTTGTTAGATAATCTGTTAATGAAATATCGTGATATTTTTGACGTTGTCGAGCTTGCCTATAAAATAAAAATAATGAAGCAATCACTAAAATAAACGCTATAGCAGCGCTAAGTCGCCAAATTATTTTTTGTTGGTACTCTTCTTTAGCTTGTAGTTCACTAATATCTTTTGCGTACTCTAGTTGCTGTATTTTCTCTTCTTTTTCTTTTACTTCAAACTGTACCTGTAGTGTTTTTATATTACTTTCACTGGTAGCTTCGTAGTGTTTTTTTGTATAAAGGAGCTTTTGTTCAATTGCTTCAAAAGCCTCGTTAGTGTAGTTGAGGCGTCGCTTTAGCTCATAGCGTTTACTTAAAAAATCGGCTTTATAAATACTGCGGCTGAATTTATCTAAGTTTAAAAATACCTCATTGTTTGCTTCATTTGCTTGATCAAGTAAATCTAGTTTTATATATATGTCAGCTAACAAAATGAGCGATGCGAGTTGCATGTCGTGTACACCTGCAGAACGAGCAAGCTCAATGTTCTCTTTAGTTAAAGTTAAAGCTTTATCGTAGTTTGATTGTAAGTACTCAATGCTAGCAATTGAGTATTGGGCAAAGGTTAAGCCTTTTTGCATATTAGCTTTTTTAAAATAGAGCAATGCTTTGTCTAGGTATATTAAGGCATCTTTAGGTTTTTTTATCTCGAGCAATATATTGCCTAAACTCCAATATGCTTTTGCAGTAAAAAGCCCATCTTGTGTTTGCTCATATGCCGCAACCGCTTTTTTTGCATAATATATGGCTTTGTCTTTTTCGTTTAGATAATTATATGCATCGGCTATTTTTCTAAAAAAGTATCCTTGAGATGCTGAGTCGTCATCTTTTAATGCTAATTCTAGCCCTTCTAGTGCAACATTTAGGGTCTTTTTCAATGCGTCTGTATCCGTGTAATAGTAAGCAAGTGCTCGTAAAATAATAATTTTTTCTTTAGATGAATGCTGTTGCAGGCTCTCTTCTAATTTTGTGGCTAGCATGTGTGCTGGAGCTGGGTTTGCATCCCTCGCTAGAGACTTGAGTTGTGATTCGAGAAATAATAAATATACACTTTTTTGGTTTGGTAACTCTTTGTTCTTTAAGTAATAGGATAAGTGAGTGTTTAACGCTGCGTATTTTTCTTGTCTAAAAAGTAACTCCGCATACAAAGCGGCCGCTTCTAAATGAAGCTTTTCCCAATTTTGATCTTTGCTTATTTTAAACGCTTGAGTGAGTTTGTCTTCATTTTGAAGATAGTCTAATTCATTTAGTTTTATGTTATTGATGAGAGTTTGAGTCGTGTCAAAGTCTAGCGCATGTGAAGTTGCATTTAATGAAACGCCGTTAGCAGAGGCAAGTTTACTAAAAAGTAAAAATAAAAGGAGAACAATATACTTTGCCCATAAAGTATTACCTAAAATCTTCATTTGTGTATTGTTTGCCATGTTAATCCTTTGCTGATTTATTTTTATTATTGAAATACTTATTCACAGTGCTTAATAAACTTGGGTTTGAACAGTTTTTTATACTCATCATTGAAGAAAAAGACCACAAACAATATCAATTAAATTTAATAAAAACCAACACATTGAATAATATAGCTGTTATAGCAAAGTGTTTTATTAAAAATCAGCGGCTACTTCAAACTCTAATCGTTTAAGCGTAATAGGGTGAGTAAATGCTAAGTATTCTGCATGTAAATGTAATCTATCGGCCTTTTGCCCGTAATGTGTGTCGCCTATAATTGGCATGTTTAAACCTAAGCTGTGCGCACAATGCACTCTTAATTGATGAGTTCGCCCTGTTTTAGGGTATAACTGTAATCGGGTAATATTGTTGTTACGCTCTAAAACCTGCCAGGTAGTAAGTGATGGCTTACCGTGTGTGTAACACACCATTTGGCGCGGTTTATCATCAAAGTCGAGCACTAAGGGCAAATCAATTACTCCGCTATCCTCAGCTACGTTACCATTAACTAATGCGACATAACGTTTATCTATGGTGCGTTCAATAAACTGCTTTTGCAGTGCTTTGTGCACGCGTTTATTAAGCGCAATCATCAATAACCCAGAAGTCGACATATCTAATCTGTGTACAATTAGTGGCCCTGATGCCTCTGGAAACTGCGTTTTGATTCGCATATAAACTGAGTCATCAATATTAACGCCAGGTACCGATAAAAACTCAGCGGGCTTATTTACCACAAGTAAGTCGTCATCTTTATAAACAATACTTAAATCTTTACCCTGAGCTGGGTTGATAAGTAACGGGTTATCTTCAACATCTAAACCCTTTAGCATATGCCCAAGTATTGGTTGGCATTTACTGTAACAAGAAGTGTAGTAATTCTTATGCTGCCTAATTGCTGATTTAGGTGCTGCTCCCCACCAAAACTCTGCCATAGCAAGTGGCTTTAAGTCATGTTTATAGGCGTATTGTAATAATTTAGGCGCTGCACAATCGCCAGCACCCGAAGGAGGAGTGTGCTCAGGTAGTGCTGCAAAAATAGCATTTAAATCTGTAGTTTCACCATTTGCATTTAAAAATTGGTACTGTGCAAATAGCTTTTTTTGTAAGCTTTTAGAAAGCGTTTTACGGCGCTTTTTTAAATGAGCAATTTCATCAGAAATATTGATGTGTGTTTGCTGCAGTGACTCGATTATATTTTGCCAATAGGCTTTAAGTGCCAGCAGTTGCTTTTTTTCTACGATGCTTTGCACTGCAAGCTTATTTTTTAACTGCTCAAAATCACTTTCGCTAAGTTCTAATTCACCTTCGGTACGTTGTATTTTTCGTTGCTGACGACCGGCTTGCATTACTACCTGTTGAGCTAATAGCGCTTGCTGGTAGCTCTTTGTTGCATCATCAAGTTTGCTATTAACTTCAAGCAGTTGTTCACTATTTTCTAATTGCTCAATTTGAGCATTAATATCGTTAATTATTTTACTTTGAGCCAAATAGGTATCGTCTTGAAGTTGCATGCTAGAAACAGGCGGCACAAAGCTAATATTGGCTTTATCACCTTCAATTTGTCCCGAATAAGCACTTAAAAAGCCTAATTGTTGCTTAGCATTTTGCACCACTAAAACCCCAAACATTTTACCTGCATTTTCTGCTTTTAAATGCGTTAACGTTTCAAGTTGTTGCTGTAATTGTTTAGTGGCTGCTACAGCTAATGGTTGCGGCTCGTAATAAAAAGGGAAAGTAAACTTTTCAGGAAGCGCGAGAGCATCAATGTTTTGAGAAAATAATGTAAAGCAAGAAGCAGAATTTGGCATAGAAGTAAGAGAAAAGCATTCAGTAAAATAATTGAGCGCATAATAACATATTCATAGTTAAGCCACTAAAAATCTCGCACCCGCATATTCATAAACACTTTAAAGCGGACATTCATGTTTTATGTATCAGTATGGGGCGCAGCAGACTTAGGCGTTTGTTAGTAAAGTCTCAGTAGTAATATATCTATCATTATCAAAATATTTAAGCTTATCGATTCTCAATAATTGAGCGCATTTCGAAACGATGACTTACCTGATAGATCAGAGACGAAAAATCAATTTACAGAATAACTGAATATTTAGGAGTTCTATATTATGAGTCGAAATATCGCAAGTTTTATTACTAAAACCCTTAAACAAGCTGGCGTAAAACGTATTTGGGGAGTAACTGGCGATTCACTTAACGGCATTAGTGAAAGTCTGCGAAAAATGGGAACAATTGAATGGCTAGGAACGCGACATGAAGAAGTTGCCGCATTTGCAGCTAGTGGCGAAGCCCATTTATCAGGCGAGCTTGCGGTATGTGCGGGTTCTTGCGGGCCAGGTAATCTTCATTTAATTAATGGCTTATTTGATTGTCAGCGCAATAATGTACCAGTATTAGCAATTGCCGCACATATTCCTTCATCTGAAATTGGTAGTAGTTATTTTCAAGAAACCCATCCGCAAGAATTATTTAAAGAATGCAGTGTGTATTGTGAAATGGTGTCGAGCCCTGAGCAAATGCCGTACCTGCTAGAAACAGCAATGCGACAAGCAATACTAAACAAAGGCGTGAGTGTACTTGTGCTACCTGGCGACATTGCATTAAAAGATATGCCTAAAGCTATTAAGCCAAAATGGAACGTGCCAAAGCCAGCAACTTATACCCCCGCTTTATCTGATATTGAAGCAATGGCGACTCACCTTAATAAAAGTAAAAAAGTAACCTTATTGTGTGGTGCTGGTTGTAAGGATGCCCACGACGAAATTGTTGCGCTAGCCGAAAAATTACAAGCGCCAATTGTGCATGCCATGCGCGGTAAAGAATTTATTGAATACGATAATCCTTACGATGTTGGTATGACCGGATTTATTGGTTTTGCATCGGGCTATCATGCAATGCAAGAAGCCGATACGTTATTAATGATTGGTACTAGTTTTCCTTATCGTGCTTTTTATCCCGAAAATACCACCATATTACAAATTGATAATCAGGCTGCGTCACTCGGGCGACACGTTCAAATTGATTGTGGCGTATTAGGAGACACAAAAAATTCAGTGACCACACTGCTTGATTATATTAAAGGTGAACGGAGCAGTTCGCACTTACAAAAATGTGTTAAAAATTACAAAGAGTCTCGACAAGATCTTGATGAACTTGCCAGTGGTAAAACCTCGCAAAATTTAATTCACCCGCAATACCTAACACGTTTACTCAACGAGCAAGCGGCTGAGAATGCTGTTTTTACTTGTGACGTAGGTACGCCAACAGTGTGGGCTGCGCGTTATTTATCAATGAATGGTAAGCGTCGCTTAATTGGCTCGTTTAATCATGGCTCTATGGCAAATGCGATGTCGCAGGCAATGGGGGTTCAATCTGTAGATAGAGATCGCCAAGTCATTGCAATGTGTGGTGATGGTGGCTTTTCGATGTTAATGGGGGACTTAATCTCACTTAAGCAGCTTAATTTACCAATAAAGATTGTTGTTTATAATAATCGCTCACTTAGTTTTGTGGCTATGGAAATGAAAGCCAGTGGGTTTTTATCAAGCGATACCGATTTAGAAAACCCAAGTTTTGCTAACATTGCACAAGCCTGCGGCTTAAAAGGGATTCATGTGGATGACCCTGAAAAATTACCATCGGCAATGAACGAGATGATGAACCACTCAGGACCTGTTGTTTTAGAAGTCGATACTGCAAAACAAGAGCTTTCAATGCCACCGCAAATCAAATTAGAGCAAGCAAAAGGCTTTAGTGTTTACATGATGAAGGCGCTGATAAACGGCAAAGGAAACGAGATTGTAGAGCTTGCCAAAACTAACTGGTCACGCTAGTTAGTTACTTCCCTGTTGAGTATTTTGGCTCAATAGGGAAGTATAAAGCAATAATGTCCTCTATTATTTGCTTATTGAAAATGTATACCTTTCACGTAATGTAAAAAACGTCTGACATACTTTCTTAAATATTAATAAACCATAGTGCTTTCTTTTAACTTGTTGAACTAAAAGTGAAATAACATGAAGTTTGTATAGAGTAGGTAATAGTAATAACCTATGAGATCAATTACGTGTTTATAAAAGTAGGTATAGAGCGTTGATTAAAATTGAAGACTTTTCTTTAGCATGGTGCTGGATTAGCTCATCCTATGGTGATTTTTCTAAAGATACACTAAATAAACTTATTCCGTTGAACGAAGATCAAGCAAGAGCATTAATTGCTACTACACCTATTAACTTTCCGGTCGGAGCAAAAAGATTCGACTCCACACAAGGGAGTGAGTTAACACGCCAATGGTTAAAGGGCTTAGTAAATGATTCGCAAACAGTAACAATTTGCTGGGATCAAGAAACAGCGCTTACCCTACCTTGGCTAGTTTTTTTGATTACTATGAGGTTTTTGAGTTTGACTCAAGTGCAATGTAATAAGCTAAAACACTTAGCATTGGCCTCAATTGCTACTTGGTAGTTGTTTTTAGTTTAACGTTTTACTCGCTTTACTCAATTAAAGTAAAGCGAGCGCTCAGTATCACTTACAAACTCTTTTTAGGCGGAAGAGCCACGTTTGCAAATATTAGCCCTGCAACAAGCGACATAAATATTAAAAACGTTTGCTGGCCTATATGCTCTGCGTATATAAAGTCTTGGCCTTCAATGAGTGAGTTTAAGCCAATATAGGTTTTGCTACCTGGTACTAATACAATCAAGCCTTGCATGGCCACAATAGAGGCTGGCGCATTAGCAACGCGGTTAAACAAGTTACTAAAAATACCCACCGACAAAGCACCCACAAACGTACCTAATGTGTAATCAAGGTACATAGCCGAGCCAATACTGGTGCCGTACGCTATAAAGCCTGATGCTATAGACCACACAGCGTGCTTAAGTTTGGTTCTAAAAATAACGATTAAGCTGCTACAAAGTAAAAATATAGCCAGCCATGCTGTCCACTTTGGTAATGGTTCAGGTTGTACAAAGTCAGCTTGCCCAAAGAGTGCAAAGCCAATGCCTATGCCAATAAAACCGCCAAAATAGAGTTTAAATAACAGCATAAACGAGTCCATGACTCTTGCTGTACCCGACACTAAATGCCGCGCTGCAAGCTCTGCTAAGCCAAGCGCAAGTGCTAAACCGGGTATAAATACAATAATGGCTGAAAGTACCACCAAGCGTATGTTTATTTCAGGTGTTATATACACACTTACTGCACACGCAAGTATTGCCGATATTATGGCTACCAATGGCTCAAGCATATGGGCTACGCGTTTTGAGCGCCCAGACCAAAGCACAAACAAATAAACAACTAAAGTAAGAAGCGATGACCAAATAACATCAGTCCAGCTAGTACCCATTAACATTGCAAACGCACCACCAGAAGTTGCAAACGCAACGCCCGTAACAAGTTTATTGTATGGGTTTGGCATGTCGTAGATAGCATCTAGCTGGGCGTCAACTTCTTGTAAAGTTAGCTTGTCGTCAAGCATTTGGTTTACAAGGTCGTCGGTGTCGGCAAGTGAGCCTAAATCGTGATCGCCAGGGTCTACACGAGCAACATGGGTGTACTCGTCTTCGTGGCCATCAGTCCAAATAACAAACGTTACCGAAGTTGGCGACATAACAAACGACGATTTAAGTCCTAAATATGTAGCCACTTCCATTAGGTGAGCTTCTAGGCGGTAAGCAGGCGTACCATACTTGTGAAGCATTTTACCCAATTTAACGATAAATTTGCGTTTTTCTGTAAAGGTTGCAGTTTTCAAATCTTTTTGGACCAAATATTGCGATAACTAAGCTAAAAATATAGACAATACAGCTAAAACTGCCCACGTTTGATGGGCGCGATTTTAAACACTAATTGGTGTGTGTCTAGTCATTTTTAATCTAATTTTTTATTTTTTTCAGCTATCCATTGCGACATGTATTGAGTGCTGCGCATTGTATGATGTTTGAGCATTTGGCCTGTAAAGTTTTTTTCGCGATGAGCCTCTAAATCGCTACTTATTGAATCAATTTTTTTAATTAACACCGTGCTCAATTGTGCTTTATCGTAAAGCGTATTAAGGAGCGTGTTGCCATCTTGCTGCGCTTGTTCAAAGTCATTTTGATTGGTGCACATTTCAACAGCAGCATTGGCAAAATCGTCGGCGGTGTTGGCTATTTTACCAGGCCATGGTAAATCGTTATGCATGCCCTCTGCGCCAATATTAGTGGTAACGCTGGGTGTTTGCATAATCATGGCTTCAAGCAATTTACCTTTAATGCCTGCACCAAAACGAAGTGGCGCTAAACATACGCGTGCGCTTTGCATTACATCAAACGCATTATCGGCCCAGCCTTTTATTAAAAACCCTGTTTTAGGGTTATTTAGTGCCGTGGCTTTTGGTGGTGGGTAGGAGCCATAAATATGTAGTTCTGCTTTTGGGAGTTGCTTGCGAATAAGTGGCCATATTTTTTGTAAGTAAAGTACAGCATCCCAGTTGGGCGCGTGTCTAAAGTTACCTATGGTCATAAAGTGCTGGCGCTGCTCAAACGTTTTTGTACTTGTAGGTAATGAGCTTAAATCGACCATAAATGGTAAATGGTGTAATAAGCTTGGCTCTATTTTAAATACGCTGTTTAGTAGGCTCATTTCATAACTTGAAATAATTAAGCTTAGGTCGCAGCGTAAAATAGCGGCAATTTCTCGTTTTGCTATGTCTGAGTGTAAATCGCTGGTTGTAAACTCGCGCTCACCTTTAAACGCTTCGTGACGAGCGTTACGCAAACATTGTAAATCTTCGGTATCTAATATTTTAATGGCATTTGGGCAATGCTTATCGACGCGCCAGCCAAATTGTTCTTCCATCATAAAACGGTCAAACATGACTATGTCTGGGTTATAGGCTTTAACGTATTCGTCAAAGCTATCGCAGTTTAGTGCAATGCTTTGGCTGGTTATACCAAAGTCGTCAAGGTTTACCATGTGGTCGGTGCGCTGCGCGGGCGTTGCAAATTCAACGTCCCAGTTTTGCGCTCTAAATGCATTTAATAACGACATCATGTGCGTTCCCGCAGCAGACGAATTTGGCTCTGGCCATACGTAGCCAATTACCAGCACTTTTTTCATTGGCTAGAATCTCTAATTTGTAAGTTTACATTTACCAGTGTCTTTACTGGCGGGGCTGTATTTTGTAGTAGCTCTTGCAGTATTAAAAGGCACCGCTTAGCTATATCAGTTGTACTAATAGCTACAGTGGTTAAGTGATTATTTATAACCGCGCTATTAGGAATGTGGTGGCAACTCACTACTTTTATAGAGTGATGAGTTAATGAGTTAATGGCGGCAATAACACCTTGAGCAATAATATCGTTTGCACACACCACTGCGTTTAATGTGGGGTTGTGTTTATATGCTTCTATAAATGCATTTTTAGCGCTAAGGGCTGTGTTTACTGCGCAGTCAATCGGTGCTAATGGTGCAATGCTGTGCTGCGCGCATGCGGTATTAAAGCCACTTTGCAGTGCTTGTGAATCACTTAAAGTAAGTTCATTGCCTATAAATGCTATGTTTGTCACGCCTTGTGCGAGTAAATGCATACTGGCTACGTGGCTGGCTTTTTTATAATCGGGAAGTACGCATGGCGCTGCGCTAAAGGGCACTTCACTCATTAAGGTAATTACTTTGTGTTGCGCGCTGAGCGCATCAAGCCATTTGGGGCAAGTATTAGCAACGGGGCAAATAATAAATGCAGCTGCGTTGTATTCTTTTAAGTTTTTAACTGCGTTTGCTTGTAGCTCAAGACTATTATTACTGCTTACAATCATGGCTTGTAAGCCATTGTCGTTTAACAAAAGTTGTAAGCTGGTAGCAAGGTGTGCCATAGCTGGGTTAGTTAAATCATTTATTACTATGGCCACTAAGTTAGAGCGTTTTGAGCGCATAGCAGCGGCATCACGATTATAAACGTATCCTAGCTCATCTATCGCTTTGAGTATTTTTTGTTTACTTTTATTGCCCACTTTATCGCTTTGGGTAAGTACCAAGGATACGGTTGATTTTGATACACCAGCACGCTCTGCAACATCAAAAATGGTGACTGATTTGGCTTTGTTATGCATTGTATTTTAAGTACCGCAGTGGTGAATAAATAGCGCTGTAGTTTAGCTTAATCAGCACTATTAAGTCATCTTTTAGAGGTGTTTAACTTACCTTAATACTTTATGAACAAAGCAAAACGTGTTTATATACGCCTATAAGAGTAAAAAATAACAAAAGGATAAAAACATGAGCGCTTTTAGGCTGTTAGTTGCCTTTATTTGTTGTGTGGCATTGATGCCAACAAGTTACGCCGAGCAGGGCTATCAAACCCCATCACCTGAACTTGCAGCATTGGTTGACGCTAAGTTAGCACCTACTAGTTACTTATCGAGCGATGGCCAGTGGCTAGCGCTTTTTGAACGCAAACGTGTAGTAACCCTTGATGAACTTGCAAAAGAAGAGCTTAAGCTTGCTGGTATTAAGCTAAACCCCGCTAATTTTTCGCGCTCTCGTGTGAGTGCCAAATTTAGTGCCGTGGAGCTAAAGCATGTTCAAAGCGGGTCGGTTATTAGCATTAACAACTTACCTAATGGCATTATCCGCTCACCTAAATGGTCATCTAATAGTAAATATTTAGCCTTTGTTGTTGAGCAACCAACCCAAGCCAACTTATGGCTTTACAGCGTTGAAACCAAACAAGCAAAAGAGTTAACTAGTGCTGCGTTAAATTCGGTACTAACTGCATCGCCATATAAATGGCTGCCAGATAGCAGCGCCATTATTGCAAATCTTGCTGTTAATTTTGGTAAACCAAGGCTTGAAAATAACAGCCAAAATGTAGTGCCTGTTATTCAACAAAGTACTGGCGAAAAAGCACCAGCACGTACTTACCAAAATTTATTAACCAGCCCGTTTGATGAATCACAGTTTAAGTTTTACGGCCAAGGGCAATTGGCTTACATAACGCTTGATGGCAATACTCAAGCAATAGGTAGCCCTTCTTTATTTAAATCGTTTTCGGTATCACCTGATTCTACCAATATTTTAGTTGCCGGTATTAATGAGCCGTTTTCGTATCAAGTGCCTTACAGCCGCTTTGCAAGCACGTGGCAAATATGGGGCATGCGCGGCTATGCATTAGCAGAGCTGGCAAAACAGCCACTTGCCGATAATATTCCACAAGGTTACGACAGTGTACGCACTGGCCGCCGTGATTTTGAATGGCGAGCCGATCAAGGCGCTGAAGTTATTTGGGCCGAGGCGCAAGATGGCGGCGACATGAAAACCGACGTAGAGCATCATGATTATGTTTTCAGCTTACGTGCACCATTTAAACGCGAGCCTAAATTATTTGCCAAAGTAGAGCGCCGTTATGCGGGAATGGAGTGGGGCAACGAAAACGTAGCAATGCTGACAGACTGGCGCTTTAGCGATCGCCAAGTACGCACCTTTGTTGTACAACCACGAGATGCCGACAAAAACCGCGTGCTATTTTCAGAGCGTAGTTACAACGATGCGTATAAAGACCCAGGTAATGCTATTTACGAGCGCAACGATTTAGGCGCAAACGTAATTAAAATTGTAGGCGGGCGTTATATTTACCTGCGCGGTAATGGTGCTTCAGAGCAAGGTAATGTGCCGTTTTTAGATAGGTACGATGTTAAAACAAATAGCAGCAAGCGTTTATGGCAATCAGAAGCGCCATACTATGAGCGTGTTCGTGCACTACTTGATGACGAAGGTGAGCGCTTTATTACTATTCGCGAATCTAAAACTGAGCAACCTAACTTTTTTATACGTGATTTAGACAACGACACGTTAACGCAACTAACGACATTTGAGCATCCGTACCCTGCATTTAAAGGCGTAACTAAAGAGCAATTACGTTATAAACGCGACGACGGTGTTGAGCTTTCGGGCACGCTTTATTTACCACCAGGGTACGATAAAACACAAGGCCCGTTACCGGTACTTATGTGGGCTTACCCACTTGAATACAAAGATAAAGCAGTAGCATCGCAAGTGCGCGAATCGCCTTATGCATTTACCTACATTGGTTATTGGGGCCCAATGCCTTACCTTGCTAAAGGGATTGCCGTGTTTGACGACCCTAAAATGCCAATTGTAGGTATTGATGGCAGCGAGCCAAACGATAACTTTAGAAAGCAGTTAGTATCAAGTGCGCAAGCAGCTGTTGATGTATTAGTTAAAAAAGGTATTGCCGATAAAAACAAAATAGCCATAGCAGGGCACTCATATGGTGCATTTATGGTTGCTAACTTATTGGCTCATAGCGATTTATTTAAAACAGGTATTGCCCGTAGCGGCGCGTATAACCGCACATTAACGCCGTTTGGTTTTCAAGGAGAAGAGCGTGATTTTTGGCAAGCACAAAGTGTGTACGCTAATATGTCGCCGTTTTTCCATGCTGAAAAAATTAACGAGCCAATGCTAATGATCCACGGTCAAGAAGACCCTAATTCTGGCACTTTCCCTATGCAAAGTGAGCGTATGTACGCAGCCCTAAAAGGTTTAGGTAAAGATGCTCGCTTAGTAATGCTCCCTTATGAAGCACATGGTTACCGTGCGCGTAAAAGCTTATTACATGTGTTGTGGGAACAAGAACAGTGGTTAGATAAGTATTTGTTAAATGATACAGCAAAGCCATTAGAGGTTATTACTGAACCCGTGGTAAGTGCTGGGCAATAGTAATAAAAATGAGTAAGTAACAGCGCGGCTACTTATAGCCGCGTTTTTGCTTTTAATATGAGAGTAAATTAATGATTGATGTAGCAGCACTTGCGGTTTTTATTCCTACGTTCTTTTTTGTGTCGATAACGCCTGGTATGTGTATGACCCTTGCCATGACACTCGGTATGAGCATTGGCGTGCGCCGCACATTATGGATGATGATAGGCGAGCTGTTAGGTGTTGCAAGTGTTGCCATAGCTGCGGTATTAGGCGTTGCAAGCGTAATGCTAAATTCCCCCGATGCGTTCGCTATTTTAAAGTGGGTAGGCGGTGCGTACTTAATTTATATTGGCGTTAACATGTGGCGAGCCAAAGGAAAAATGTCGGTCGATACCTCAAAACCAAGTGACGTAAGTAGGAAGTCGTTATTTACGCAAGGTTTTGTAACCGCAATTGCTAACCCTAAAGGGTGGGCGTTTATGATTTCACTACTGCCACCCTTTATAAGTGTTGAGCATGCTGTAGCCCCTCAGCTTTTAGTATTGCTTGGCGTTATAATGACCACCGAGTTTTTAAGTATGTTAGCTTACGCAACAGGCGGTAAAAGCTTACGTTTATTTTTAAGCCGTGGTGATAATATAAAATGGATGAACCGTATTGCTGGTAGCTTAATGGGGTTAGTTGGAATTTGGCTTATTTTTGGTTAGTTCAAAAAGTAGTTGATATTATCAATTAATTTGTTATGGTTGACTTTATCATCTATTTAACGCTTAAGGCATGCCCAAAAATGAGTACACCCGTATCAGCAAATCCAGTAATGGTTGAGCCTAAAAAAACACCTGTAATTTATAAAATACTGGTTATGGTAAGTATTATTACCTTAATTGGCGGTACTCTAACTGGCATTATGACTTATGTGAATGTGGGTGTTACAGAGCATTTTTATGCAGATTGGTTTACCTCATTTATAAGTGCAGTATTGGTTATGGCGCCTGTTGGTTTTGTAATGATGACCTTAATGCATAAGCTAGTTAATAAGTTATTGCCTAGTAGTAGCGAGCTAAAACGTAATTTAGTGATTAGTGTTTTTATGGCGCTGATCATGGAGTCGGTTATGGCGTTTGTTACCGCTACTAATAATATTGGCTATGCAGATATGCGTGTATTTGTAACTGGATGGGCTGAAGGATTATTAGCTGCATTACCAATAGGTTTAACTATAATGCTGATAATGTCGGTTACGGTAAAACCTAAAATAGAACGCTTTTTAAAAAGCTAATAACAAAAAAGAGCCATTGGCTCTTTTTTGTTATTTAGTGTTTACCTGCTCTTTAAATTGCGTCATTCAAAAAAGGTGCTGTTCGGCTTATTTTAGATTGAGCTACCTCTGTAGGTTTACCTTGCGCTACAATTAAGCCGCCTTCTTCGCCAGCACCGGGTCCTACATCTATAACCCAGTCACTATTGCGGGCTACTTGCATATCGTGTTCAACCATAATAACGGTATTGCCAGCATCAACTAATTTATTTAACTGCGACATTAACATTGATACATCCGATGGATGCAGGCCTGTCGTTGGCTCATCAAGAATATAAAGTGTGTTACCGCGCTGCGCACGTTGCAGCTCGGTTGCTAATTTAATACGCTGCGCTTCACCGCCCGAAAGCTCAGTGGCAGGTTGCCCTAAACGTAAATACCCAAGACCAACTTGCATAAGTGCATCGAGTGCTCGCAGTATTGCAGGTTCATTTTCAAAAAAGGTATGCGCCAATTCAACCGTTAAATTGAGAATATCGCTTATGTTTTTATCGCGATATGTAACCTCAAGTGTTTGCTCGTTATAACGTTTGCCATGACACACTTGGCAAGGTGAATAAACACTAGGTAAAAACAGTAGCTCTATACTCACAAAGCCAACGCCTTCACAGTTTTTACAGCGACCTTTAGCAACATTAAACGAAAAGCGACCAGCATCGTAACGGCGCTCTTTTGCTTTCTGTGTTGAAGCAAACAGTTTACGCACGTGATCAAACAAACCCGTATAGGTAGCTAAGTTTGAACGAGGGGTACGGCCAATCGCTTTTTGATTGACGGTAATCAGGCGGCTTATATTATTTATACCTTCAATGATTTTTCCGCTGGTGTGTGTTTGCAGCTCTTGTTCGAGTAAGTCGGCTTCGTCGGTTGGCGCTTGTGTTACTACTTTTTGCCCGAGTGCTTCGTAAACAAGTTCTACTAACGCTTGGCTTACTAGGCTTGATTTACCAGAGCCCGAAACCCCAGTAACGGTTGTCATAACACCCAGTGGAAATTCTGCATTGAGTTTTTTAAGGTTGTTACGCTCAATATCTGCTAATTTTAACCACGCTTTTGGCTGCCTTTGCTCCTTTTTTTGCGCGCTGTTTTTAGCAAAAAGGTGGTGACCGGTGTGCGAATTTTTTATTTTTCTTAGCCCTTCAACAGGGCCGCTGTAAATAATGTTGCCACCATGCACACCTGCATCAGGACCTACATCAACAATCCAATCGGCATGTTTAACAACACTAACATCGTGCTCAACAACAAATACAGAATTGCCAGCCGCTATTAGCTCATCAAGTGCTTTTAAAAGTGCTTGTGTGTCTGCAGGGTGTAAACCCGCTGAAGGTTCATCTAACACGTAAACCACTCCAAATAATTTAGAGCGAATTTGTGTGGCAAGTCGCAACCGTTGTAGCTCCCCAGGTGAGAGCGTTGGCGTTGTGCGCTCAAGCGACAGGTACCCTAAACCAAGCATGGTTAGTGCTTCAATACGAGTGAGTATATCGCTGGCAATGCGCTGCGTAACAATGGCTTGCTCTGGATTTTTTGTATTTTTATTTACTTTGGTATTGGCGGCGTTACTTAGTTTTTTAGCAAGCTCGTTTAATGTAAGTTGAGATAGCTCGCCAATATCAAGCCCTGCAAATTTAACACTTAACGATGCTTGTTTTAATTTTTTACCTTGGCAAGTAGGGCACTGCGATATTTGCATAAACTGTGATACGCGCTTTTTAGTACGCGGGCTTTGGGTAGTAGCAAAAGACTGTAAAACAAAGCGTTTAGCGCTTGAAAAAGTTCCCATGTAGCTTGGATCTTCGTTATTTTTTATCGCATTTTGTGTTTGCTCATAGGTGTAATCTGGGTATACCGGCACAGTAGGTGTTTCGTCGGTAAATAAAATCCAATCCCGTGCTTTTTTAGAAAGTTTGTTCCAAGGTGTGTCTATGTCATAACCAAGGGAAGTAAGAATACGGCTTAGGTTTTTACCTTGCCATGCTGGTGGCCACGCTTCAATGGCGCGCTGGCGAATAGTTTTTGTATCATCTGGCACAAGTAGCTTTTCGGTTACTTCAAACACTCGGCCTATTCCTGAGCATTCTGGGCACGCACCTTGTGGCGTATTCGGCGAAAACGCATCGGCGTAAAGTATACCTTGCCCTTTGGGGTATTCGCCTGCGCGTGAGTAAAGCATGCGTAGCGCGTTAGAAATAGTTGTTATGCTGCCAACGGATGAACGAACCGACGGTGCGCCGCGTTGCTGCTGCAAAGCAACGGCAGGCGGTAGCCCTTCAATAGAATCAACATCGGGCTCATCAACTTGATCTATCAACCTTCGGGCGTACGGCGATACTGAATCAAGGTAACGGTGCTGCGACTCAGCAAACAGCGTTCCAAACGCAAGCGACGATTTTCCAGAGCCCGATATCCCTGTAAAAACAACCAGTGCGTTACGAGGTAAATCAACGTCTACATTTTTTAAGTTGTGAACGCGCGCCCCTCTTACTTGAATGCTGTTACTGTGGTCAGATAAATCCATTGTTGAGTTTTTATGTGTGCTTGCCATACGTTTATACTCCTGTTTAATCGCGTTTTTTACTTTAAGTTAGCTTTGAATTATTTACTCTTATCACTCGTTACTACCCCAAAGTAGCGCAAGCACACTGAATGAGCGCTTAGTCTGTAGTGGCGCAGCCAAAGCGCTGGGTAAATAACGATGATTGTTTGTTTACATAATAGGTATGGAATGCGAATATAATTTAAACAGTTATTGTTATGTAATTTGTTACGTAATTTACTAGGTAATAAAAAGGAACTAACAGTGAATAAAGCCTTAGTGATCATTTTATTGGTGCTTTCGTGGGCAACCCAAGCCGACTCTATCAACGCGCTAAATGTTGACCGTGCAGTACCAAATAGCATGCACTTATCGTTTGCAAACGATAGCAACATAACCCCTAAAAAAGGGGATTTTAAAATCGTTAATTATGTATTAATGAGCAATGAAGAGGGCGAACGCTGGGCTGTTATAACGCTAACTAACTTATCGTCGGGCAATCGAGAATTAGGCGAGGAGCACTTACTTGCACTTTTTGCTGACGGCAGCCGATTTATGCCAATGGAATTTAAACTCGGTTTTAAAGGCAACGAAACACAATCGGTAACTGTATCGTTTGCTGATTATAAATTCCCTATTTTAAGTGTGTATTCGAGTAACGATTTGTAACTAATAACGATGCGATAATATTAAATTAGGGATATTTCTAAAATTAAGGATTTTTATGAAGTTTGAAGATGCGCAACAAAATATGAACCTCGCATACTTCGGTGGTGGAACCGGTGTATAAGTGTCTGGCTTGGTTTGGTGTATAGCTGGTTTTGTTGCATTACTGCATTCAAATCAATCGAGTATGCTTACTTTGTTTTTTGGTGGTATGTTTATACATCTTTTAGCCATGCTACTTTCAAAAGCTCTTAAACGCTCTGGCAATCATGACCCTAAAAACCCATTAGGTAAATTGGCCTTAGAAAGCACTATTATTTTATTTGTTGGTTTGTTTTTAGCGTTTTACGTAGCAAAACTTCAAGCTGAATGGTTTTATTCAATAATGCTGATGATAATTGGTGTTCGCTATTTAGTTTTCAACACATTATATGGCATGAAAGTGTACTGGATTTTAGGTGCTTCGCTTATGTTTTCTGGCATGTTGTGTATTGTATTAAATGCCAATTTTGTAATTGGCGCCTTTATTGGCGGGATAACCGAAATAGTATTTGCGCTAGTAATATTTGCCCAGCCGAAACGTATGGTTTTAAAAACAGAATAACAAGCTCTTATAATCGCAAAAATAGTGTGCTGTTGGAGTTACCCTTCAGCTTGGTATATAGCAAAGGTTTTTAAAGTATTGAGTATTTGCAAATAGCATGTATCCATTAGTCGGCTTAGAGCGATAACCGGACACTGAAAAAGTTAAACTTATTACTGTTTTGATGAGTGGCCCTCTAATTTGCCCATAACATTATTAACCGCCGTTTTGGGGCAAAATAACATGCTTAATTCCTAGCTGTTTTAATTACTTGTTACAAAGATAATTATTGATGAAATTATCAGGGTATGTAATATACGCCGTTTTGGTGTGTTATAAACCACCAAAATAGTGTTCAATAAGCTGTTAGCCAGCAATAGTAAACGTAGGATTCATGATCAAAAGAAAAAAAGGGTATTTCCGAGCAATCACACTCTATGATATTGCGGTCGATGCTAGAGATAGAACTAAAGATCACCCTGAACAAGCGTTAGTTAGCTTAATGTTTTCATTTAATGCACTTGAAGCCTTTATTAATGAGACCGTTACTTGCTGCAATATAACAGTAGGTGGAAGGCTTGCAGAGAATGAGAAAACATTTTATTCAGTGATGAATGATTTGCAAAAAAATAAGGCTTCAACTCAAAATAAATTCGAAGTTGGAAAGCTATTATTAAGTGGCTCATCTTGGAATCATAACCAAAAACCTTATCAGGATTTCAAGTTGCTTATGAAAGTCAGAAATGAACTTGTACATCGTAAATCTGAAATGCATGAAGATGAGTTGCTTAAAGGTACTGGTTTCCCTGAAAAAACACTTAAAGATCACCCTCGTTTTTTCACCGAACTACAGTCGAAAAAGCTTTTTAATTCAGAAGATTTAGAGTGCAGTTGGATAGACCTCATTCAAAATGAATTATTTGCAACGTGGTGCTGTGATACTGTATTGCAGATGACTCAAGAATTCCTACATTCGATTCAAGATGTGCCTGATAGTAAGCTAAAACCAAAAATGCTTGAGATCTTTGATTTCACTGCGGACAAAGCTGGCTAACAAAGCAATCAAGGTGATGCGTTACACTCGGCGGTTTTGGTATGGAGTTCGGCGTGCTTTGTTGGTTCATCGTGGTACAGCTTATTGCAGCGTTATATTTTTTATTGAGTAAATCAGATGTATTTGAATTTAGAAGAGCAAGATTTAGAAAAATATATTTACCGTACAATACCTTTGAAACGATTGTTTCAGCTGTTTGAAGAAAACCAAAATACCCTTGTGAAACCGAGTTTGTGGGAAGATACTTTCGAAAACTTTGTCCTAAAAACCAAATTGGTCAATGAGGAGGGGGACACAGTTGAATATAACATCCATGAAAGGATGTATGGTCAGTGCTGGACACAGGAGAAAGCGTCCGATGCAATGTGGCGTATTTATTCTCAAGATAAACGTGGTGTAAGAATAAGAACTAAGATTAGCGACCTACTTGATAGTATTTGTATAGCAACAATTGACCGAGCCAATTGTGAACATTGTGTAGGTAAAGTTGACTACGTTAGAGAGGAAAATCTTGTTGCTAAAGCTCGAGATATCTTTTCAGAAACAGGGACGGTCACCTTTGGTGGTCTATTTCGTTCACTATTGATCAAACGTCGTGCATTTAAGCACGAAAATGAAATTCGTATAATGTTTTGTGATTGGTCTGATGGTGCCAGTACTGAAAATATATTTAAGTACAGCATTAATCCAAATGAACTTATTACCCAAATGATGTTAGACCCAAGGCTTGAGCGACATGAAGCTGAAGAGCTTAAAGCTGAGATCCGTACCCGAACTGGCTTTAAAGGCGATATCAAACGTTCACTGCTCTATAGACTGCCTGAAAGCTTAACTATGGAAGTAAAAACAAAAATATAACAAACAATTTAAGAGTGATTCCCCACGCTTGGCATTTTGGGTTTGGGTTTAGTTCAGTGTTTACGGTGTCTAAATTGAGTCCGGTGGTAGCACGGCTCATACCTTAATTGGGCGTAAATGTCCGCTGTTGGCACTTTTCCGAAGTTCAGCTTTGAGCTTAAAAGGTCATTTAGAGTAACGTAGTAAGTCGGGTTGTCTCTGGTGAATTCATCATTTTGTCGGATGGCGTGGCTTTGCCACTTATCCGACCTACGTAAAAAGGTAGGTTGGTTAAGCCGAAGGCGCCACCTAACAGAGTTTCAGATGCACGCCTTGAATGTTTTTTACCACTTTTACGACGTTCAACTGCTAACAATGAGTAGACCGTGAAAACTTATGATAGCTGGCGTCAATATTTGCTCTTGATGACTTTGCTGGCTAACACTCAGCGATTAAAGTGAGGCAGTAAAGTTGGTTATAGCGCTTGTGAGTTCTTGCTCTTTTTCAACATTTAATTTTCCATCTACAAAGTAGTCGTAGAAACTACCTAAGCTAAATGAACCTCTAATATCAGCTCCCCAAAATGGCATTATTTGACTTAATGTTTGTATATTGGTCGCGCCCCCTCGAGGACCTGGTGATGTACTTAATAAAAACACAGGCTTATTTGTTGCAAACATTGGGTTTTGTAAGTCACCTAAACGAGATACCCAATCAAATAAATTTTTAAACTCTGCAGGTATTGCACCGTTATGCTCCGGAGATGAAATAATAAAAGCATCGTGTTGCGCAAATAAAGTACGTATTTGCTTAGCGGCATCTGGATGGCCTTCACTTTCTTCTCTGTCTAAACTAAAAAAAGGCATTGGGTAATCTCTAATATCTAGCGTGGTCACTTCATGACCTTCAATTTTGCTTGATGCCAACTCTAATAATGTTCTATTGATAGAGTTTTTACTATTACTTCCCGATACGGTTAGTATTTTTTTCATTATTTAAATTCCTATATATCAAGGTTGCTTACTTAATTTAAGGGCCACCTTGTTGGTATGCTAAGTTATTTTGAACGCTGCGCTAAATTAAACTTAGCTTCGGTTTTGTTTATTGCTATTAATATTAGTCGTGATAAAGCTTTTAGCTTGCTTTATTTAAGTAAATTAATGATAAATGAACCTCATCGCTAAGCGCTGTAAAATCTAATTTATCGTCACGAATTAAATCACCGTCTTTTACTTCAACACCATTTACAATAGCTTCACCACCGGTAACATAAGCAATAAATTTGCCTTCGTGAGTGATATTTTGGTTTTTACTGATTAGACCAATTTCGATTATAGTCTGACTATCTAGTGTGTCTTGTTGAGATTTGGCACCACCGTACACTCGCACCATTTCGTCTCTTTTTAAGTCAAAAAAGCTATAACTTGCAGGCTCACCTGATTTTTCAGGTAAAACCCATAATTGCAGCATTCTGTTTTCTACATCGTCTGGGTTAATCTCGTTATGGACAAAGCCTTCGCCGCCTGCTCGCTGTGCTTGCACTTGATTAGCATGCATCGATTTCCCATTTTCCATAGAGCCTTTATGTTCTATGCGTCCCTCAAGCATAACCGAAATAACATCTAATTCTTGATGAGGATGCATACCTGTTTCGCCTTTAGGTGAAAAGCGTGCATCAGCTAAATATATAAAGTTACCAAGTCCATTCCATGTATCATTTCGTCCGCCAATTTTATTATCAACGACAAGGCGTGTTTCTTTTAACCCTGCAAATCCGCCTCTATGTAATGAATCTTTGTGTAATACTTGCATTTTAAGCTCCTGATCTATTATTAATTGAAATAAAAGAATCGAAATGTTCTGAATTTTTAAACTATGAATCTATTATAGACAATATAATTTGTAGTTAAATTGAGTTACATTGATAAATAGGTTCGAATATACTGAACAATTAAATTTGATGGTGAGCTAATGAAATTATCCTTAGATGCGTGTGAAGTACTCGACGCAATAGATAGAAAAGGCAGCTTTGCAGCCGCTGCGGCTACTTTATATCGTGTGCCATCAACAATTACCTATACGGTGCAAAAGTTAGAAGAAGATTTAGATATTATTGTTTACCGACGCGAGGGAAGAAGAGCTATTTTAACGCCTGCGGGTAAGGTATTACTTGAGCAAGGTAGAGAGTTATTAAAAGCAGCTCAGAACATTGTTGAAGTAGCTAAACAAGTAGACAGGGGCTGGGAGTCCCGCATTACCATTGCCATTGATACTATTTACGATATAAATGAACTATACGAGGTTGTTGCGGAGTTTTATAAACTTAACACAGATGTTGAAGTAAACATTATAGAAGAAGTATTAGGGGGTAGCTGGGACGCGATTATTGAAAATAGAGCTGATTTGGTTATCGGTGCACCTTTTCCAGATGTGAATACTCAAGGGATTAAATTTGAAGAAATTAAGCGCGCAGATTGGCAGTTTGTAGTCGGTAAAAGCCACCCTTTGCTAAAATATAAGCTTCCTCTATCTGAGGAGGATATAAAACCATATCATTCAATTGTGATCAGAGACTCTTCAAAAAAGTTGCCTCCGATGACGCACAGGATATTCGAAAAACAAACAGTGATGCGTGTTGCCACATTAGAGCAAAAAATAACAGCTCAGGTAAAAGGTTTGGGCGTTGGTTTTTTACCAACACATCGAATTATAAATCAACTGGAGGCAGGAGATTTAATCTCTTTACCAATTAACAAAGATGCACCAGTAACACCTTTGTTTCTTGGTTGGCGGACAAACAACAAAGGGAAAGCTACAAGGTGGTTTATTAATAAACTGCTTAAGAGTCTGTAATTTAGGGATTGTTGATCTTTGCGGATTAAAATTTGTTCAAACTAGGGGCTATTTAATCGCGGCGCGAGATTTGTAACCTAGTGGGCTCGGTAACTGCTCCTGCGTTACCCTACTGGCTTACATCCATGTAAGAATAAGTAAAAACCGAGCAAAGCTTCCGCGTCCTGCTCACGCCCCCTTACTTACATCCATGTAGGCAACAAAGAGTAAATAGCCCCTAGGAAGAACCCTTCGGGCTGAGGGATCCCCATTTTATCCAGCGGCCTCTTTTTCGTAATTCAAAATAAAGTTTTTTAAACTTTTTTCTATATAGCTTTGTGTAATACGTCTCTTACATAGCTTTATGACTTGCTTGGCTAAGGTTAAAAATGAAAGAACTCGGCGATTCTTAACGCTATTTGCTTGAAATTTTATATGCCACTTTCTTTTTTCTGCTTCACACCCTATAAACCATAACGCAGTGCTCGCTATTGTGGCTATCAAGCATAATATTCCTATTCTATTTATGCCGGTGCTTTTACTAAAACGCCACGAAAAACCATATCTCAAACTTTTGTCATCGCGGAAATTTTGCTCTATTTGCATTCTTTTACTATATAAACCAACTACTCGCTTACTCGTCATTGTATTGTCTGATGTCGCGAGTAACCATGGCTCTTTAGCTAAGTTTTGATACATTTTTGTATCTTTCGTAAATCTGCTTTTTCCTTTTCTTCCTTTATTTTTTCCATGATATACGTGTAAAAATGCATCGCATGCTGTCGGGCTGGACTGAGTTAGTCGTGCTTGACCTAACGCCTTAGGTATATCGCTGGCACCAGCCCTAAGTTGTTGTAATGTATGCCATTGTGATTGCATGGCTAGTTTACACTTCATTGAGCCTCTTAATCGACCTATCATATGCCAACCAAGTTCGCGTACTTTACTATACCAAGGCGTAAGAAAGCCGCCGTCTGTTACAATATAGACACTAGGATGTCGTCCAAGCACTTCATAAAGTTCATCTAAAAACAGGCTATTGGTTGCTGGGCTATCAAAATCCTTCTGCTCAACAATCATGTTATAAATCACGATAGAGCGCCCATCCACAAGTAAGCTTGCTCGCAGTAAGTGATAGTCGTGACCACAGGCACCGCTCCAGTCAAGAAACAATAGAATGGACACCCACTCTAAATTTTGCACTTTATGAAAAGAAGTACTAGGCTTTATTTAGTGTAAAAAACAAGCAGAGTGTCTCATGGCTATCGCAAGAAAGCGTCAAATAAGTTTGGTTGATACAAAATATTACCATTGTATTTCACGCTGTGTTCGTCGTGCATTTTTATGTGGCGAAGACTGTTTTACAGGCAAATCTTACGAGCACCGCAGAGGCTGGGTTGAAGATAAGCTGCTTGAATTAGCGAAGGTATTTTGTATTGATGTATGTGCTTACGCTGTTATGAGTAATCACACCCACTTAGTACTGTATGTTGATGATAAAAAAGCGAATCGATTAAACGATAAAGCGATTATCATTCGCTGGCATAAGCTCTGTAAAGGCACTGTACTTACGCAAAAATATGTACAAGGTGAAAAGCTAAGTAAAGCCGAACTTATCTTTTTCAATCAAACAGTAAACGACTACCGCGAGCGCCTATCCAGTATTAGCTGGTTTATGCGATTACTAAATGAAGATATTGCCCGCAGAGCGAACAAAGAAGATAATTGCACAGGTAGGTTTTGGGAGGGACGTTTTACGTCCCAAGCACTTCTGGATGAAGCGGCACTTGCTGCTTGTATGGCGTATGTCGATTTAAACCCAATTAGAGCCAAAATGGCTAACACCCCAGAGGAGTCAGACCATACCAGCATCAAACAGCGTTTAACGTATGTAAAGGATGGCAAGCAACCAAAACAACTACTGCGCTTTGCAGGTATGCCACGTCAAATTATGCCAAAAGGGCTGCCGTTTAAGCTTAAATCGTACCTTGAACTTGTTGAGTTAACTGGACATTGTATACGAGAAGACAAACGAGGTTATATTGAAAGTTCGCACCTACCCTTACTCGAAAGAGTGAATATATCCCCCGAAAACTGGTTAAAACTCACCACACAATTTACGCGTGTATTTCATGGTGCAGTAGGCAGGCCAAGTTCACAAGCAAGTTACTGTGAAAATTTAAACAGAAAGCGACGGGCGAATATCAGTAACTGCGAAAAGCTACTTGCATAAAACTTAAGCTACTCAGTAAAACTATTCAGTAATAAATCACAACTGCACCATGCAGCCATTTTTATGCGTGTGATTTAGGTTTAATAGAGTTAATGACTTATTTAATAGGTGAAATGAAAGTAATCCAGTAGGAAAGGTAAATTTTTAACCTAAAAGATAAATTTTATGACACAGTTTGGTATGTATAATTAAAGTGGCTGTCTAGTTTCGCCGGTCGCTTTTTTTGAGGAGGTTTAACTATGGATGCCCTAGTTATGCTATAGGTGATTTTAGCAATTAAACACTAAACTCTTCCCTAAGCGAGTGACAAAATTGGATCAAACGGGCACCTTTAAAGCTTTTGGGCTGGAAGACCTGCCTGATGGGGAAATTTTGCCATAGATTGACAGCTTAGTTATATTTAGGATGTCTAATTTGGTTCGACTCTCAAAATGAAAAACTAACTTGCTAGCACCAAATAAAATGTTTAAATTTAGCTGTTTAACCTAATTGCAACCGCTGGTTGACAAATTAACAACTTGACTTGCTAGTCTGCAACTACCTGACTTTCTATGCTTACCGCTCAACAACAAATGAAGGAATGAACTTTATGATTTTAGCAGAAAAGATTGTTAGATTAAGAAAACAAGTTGGTTGGTCGCAGGAAGAATTGGCTGAAAAGATGAATGTTTCTAGGCAGTCAGTGTCTAAGTGGGAAAGCACTAATAGCATACCTGATTTAAATAGGATAATTATGTTGGCGGAGCTTTTTGACGTGTCTACTGACTTTCTACTAAGAGATGAGAATGAAGCTTTTGATTCTCATGATGAAAATAAAAAGCCTGATATCATTCAAATTAGTTTAGAACAAGCAGCAAAATATATTGAAAATAAGATGGAAGTGTCAGCCTTAATCACTAAAGGAGTTATACTTTGTTTATGCTCAGTAGTACCTTTGTTTTTCTTCTTGGCAATGGCTGAAACCAATCGATTGAACCTGACAGGCAATATCGCAGCAGTGATAGGAGTTGTGTGTATTATAGTTATGGTCTCTATGGGAATAAATTTTTTTCTCAGAGCCAACCAATATAAAAGCGATATAGCGGTAATAGATAATGAAGCATTTGAATTAGCCTATGGTGTACACGGTGTTTTCAATGAAAAATTAACAAAGTTCAGACCTACCTATAATCGAAGATTATCGTTGGGTATATTTATGTTCATTATCAGTTTTGCACCTCTTATGTTTGCTAGTATGCTTTTCAGAGGCCCAAGTATAACTCTAATGATGCTAATTGTGCTTATGCTCATCATAGCCGCTGGGATATACATTGTGTCTCCTGTTGCGGCTAAATACGAGGCTTATAACAATATTCTAAAAGATGGGCCTCTAGGTACCGTAAAGAGTAGACGTGTAAAACGTGCTGAAAAACTCGCTGCATTCTACTGGCCTTTGCTAATCGCTATCTTTCTTGGTTGGAGCTTATGGACTATGGATTGGGGCGTAACTTGGATAATTTGGCCTGTAGGGGCTGTATTTTTCGCTGCACTGGTTGGATTAATGGAGTTGCTGGATAAAGAAGAGTGATGAACATGATATGCATCTTTATCAGCGATACAAAAACCTAATCTTAACCAGTAACTTTCTAATATGGCAGAGATTAGGGGGATACAAATAAGTCATCTAAATATAAATACTTGAACAACCGCTATGCTGGCATTTACGATCATCAATCTAGACCTAAATTCAAATACTATAAATGACACTTTAGCGAAGTTCGGCTGTGAGCGTGAGGCAGACTGTGAGAAATTATGATGTATGAAGTCAATACTCGTCTCCTTGGTTATTACATTTTATGAACGTTCGTTACGAGCGTTCATGTTTTTTACTTTATATAAATGAATTATACCCTATGGTAAGCTTTTAAAAGCATTGTCAATGCTCTTAAGCTACATAGATTTAATAGGTACTCTTAATTGCTTTTGAGGTTTGATGGTTTGCATTAATAGGCATAGTGATACCAAAGCCACACCTATCCAACCAATTATCGTAAACCTTTCACCAATAACGAAAACGGCTAAAACAGTTGCAACTAATGGTTCTATTAAGGTAATTAATGTCGCTTTACTTGCATTTATATAATTCAAGCCAAAACCAAATAATAAGTATCCTAAAAACATTGGAATTACTGCCATATACAAAGATACCAATGCATTGGTTGCGCTTGAAAATAAGTTATCACCTGTAAACCATAATGAAGGGAGTAACAATAAAGCAGCACAACCGAACAGTCCTGACATTGACGATTTCGAATGAACTCCACTTTCAATTAAACTCCTTGCTGCCCATGAATAACCTGCATAGGTTAATCCAGCAATACACCCCAAAAGAATACCCAGGCTCTGTTGATTAATACTGTATGAAGGATCATTACTCTGATCTCTACCTAACGTTAATAAAGTAATACCTATAGCTCCAATAACAAAACTCAGTACCCATTCCAGTGATATATTTTTTTTACTAATTAGGCTTTCAAGGATTGCAGCAAAAAAAGGTGCCGTAGCAATTGAAACTACAGTGCCAATTGCAACACCTGATAAACGCATTGAAGTATAAAATGCTAATGGATAGATAGCGACAGAAGCGGCACCTAAAAGTAATACCTTAGGCTGTGAAATCATGAGCTTATAATCTATAAATAACGTTTTTCGTGCTGTAATAACAAGTAGCACTCCCCCTATTCCCATAGAGAATGCACCAATTGCAAACGAACTCACATCAGGGGAATAGCTTGCTGCGGTGCCTGTTGTTCCCCACAAAAAACTAGCAATAATGATAGCAATTACACCTTTAAAACTTCCGTGATGACTTTGCATAGTGATACCTGTTTTTTATTATTTCAATACAGAAATTGTATGCTAATGATGAAAGGAGTTTTTAACAATTAAGACGCTATCGTTGACAATAAAGACTAAGTTTACTTTTTGAATTTATTAGGTGGTAGGCCAAAGTATTGTGAAAACTTTCGGCTAAAGGCTGACGGCTCTTTGTAGCCTACTTTTTCACCAATGATTGATAGTGGATAATCTGTGTGTGTTAGTAAAGCTTGCGCTTTTTCCATACGAAGTTTGGTTACGTATTTCATCACAGTCATATTTGTTTGTTGCTTAAATAGTTTCTTAAACTGCGTTTCGCTTAGAAAAGCAGATTCAGCCAGGCGTTTAATGTGAAGTTGCTCTGCAATATTTTGCTCTATGAAGGATATTGCTGTACCAATACGGTTATCTACTTTTGGCAATAAAGGTTGCTCTGCAAGCAGTAAACTGAACATTTCAAACATCGCCTGTTCTAATTGAGCATTAACTTTATTTTCTAATTGGTTTTCGATAAAGGTTAAGTAACTTTTAAGGGATGAGTTAATTGCAAAAACAATACAGTGAGAAGATGAAATATTTAGGGGTAGGTTTTTCATGTCCACAACTACAAATCTAGCTTCAATATCTGCAGTGAACAAGTGCTCTTCATTGGCTTTAACTACAACACATTCACTTGGCGCAACTTTACCATTGAAATCACCAACGCATATATTTATGACACCACGTAAAGGTAAAACCAATTGATTAAAGTTATGTGAGTGACGGGTTGGTTTTGTGCTATAAGAACGAATGGATAATAGATTTTTCATAATAACAGAAATGTATGGCCTTATTTCATCCTGATTTTGGTTATACATAGTAGAGCAATGGATGACAAAGTGAAGTGTTAGTTTTATTGGCTCTTTAACTTAAACCTCAATGACTGCAATGGTGTGTGAATTCACATGGCTTAGCAGTCCCACTCAAAGGCTTTGAAAGGTAATATCTGCTGTTGGCATTCTCCGCCACTCCACAACATAAAATATAGATAATAATTGGCAAGGTATTTTACTGTGTCGGATGGCGCTTCGCTTATCCGACCTACACTTACACAAAGCCTCTTATTTGGCGTCTCTTACCGGTAAAATAAAGCGTTTACTCAATACTAATACCTTGCTTTAAAAGATACTCCACTGCTTTATTAGTATGTGGCTTAAATGCTTTCCAACGGCCGATTGCTTTATTGTTAAGTGGTTGGCGTACTTGCATTTTACTTGCAGTAGAAACTGGTGCGGTGTTTAAGTGAAAATCTATACATTGCTCCTGCCACTCTAGGTTACAAAAGCTGACTAACTCTTTTATTTGTTGCTCGGGCTGTGCGACTAATTCTTCGTATTTTACTAATTTTATATTGCTGTGCAGGGTACTAAAGTGCTGCATTAGTTTGTAAAAACAGCTGTAAAATTTTGCTGTGTCGAGTAAATCGAGCGAGTACGCGTAGTAGGGGTTATTAATGGTAAATAATTGGCGATAGTTGCCAATACAGGTGTCCATTGGATCGCGCAGCATACAAATTATTTTGGCGTTTGGCAGTGCTTTGGTTATTAAATCGATATAAAAAAAGTTAAACGGGAGCTTATCAATAAAGTGTTTATGGCTGCCTGTTATTACGCGTGTTGCGTTTAAATAGGTTGACCCAAGCTGATTAAAATCAAGCTCGTAGGCTTTACTGAGCGTTTGAGTGTCGAGCACATGGGGTGTTTGTGTTTGGCTCAGCTTTTTAACACTTAGGCCAAAGTCTTGTAATTCACCGGCTGATTGCACGTCGCTGTGGCTCGATAAAATACGCTCAACCAATGTGGTGCCAGAGCGGGGCATGCCTAATACAAAAATAGGATCGGCCGTTGGGTTACCTCGTGTTGGCGCTTGTGTGTGCTGCTCACTTAAGTGTTTAATGTGTTCAAATAACTCAGTTGAGCTTTTATGATCAAACGGCTGCACAGTACGTTTTGCTACTTTACCTTGCTCCAGCGCGTTAAAAGCGTCTGAAAACTCACCAATATCTTGATACTCTTTTGCGAGTGCATGGCCAATATGCAGTTTTGCATCGGGGTGTGTTACTTGCTCAAATACATTTTTTAAGCGCTCAATATGATTGTTTTGCTGCGTGGCTTTAGTTAAATCACTTAATGCAAAATGACTTTGGTGGTGCAGCGGGTTAAGCGCTATGGCATTTTCAAAAGCGTGTTGGGCTTTGTCAAATAGTCCTAAAAACTTAGCGCTTACACCGTAGTTATAATAAAACGGGGGTTGAGCTTTGTTAGCTGCTGTAGCCAGTGTAATAGCGCGCTCAAAGTAGTTAAGTGCGTGTTCGTGAATGCCTGCTTGAGTAAGTGCAACGCCGAGTGTGTCGGCATCAAGTGCTTTAGTTATTTGCTTTAATGGCACCGATAGTGCGGTGTTTTTTGCTTTTTGTAATTCGCCAATAAGTGCGTAACATTTAGCAAGTTGCGCGGTGTATTCAATACTTTGGCCAAGGGTAAGGGCTTTTTCGATGAGCTTTATTGCTTTGTGTATTTGCCCAACAGTTAAATTAACCATAGCTAACAAAAAGTACCCATCAGCAAAGTCTGGTTTGAGTGTAACTAACTCCACTAGGGCTTTGTGTGCTTGCTCTATTTTACCTTGGTTTAGGGAATGTATTGCGCTTTGATGAAGTTGCTTTAAATTTGGCTGCATGGTTTTTGGTAATTATTTTGTGAAAGAAAATAAAAAAGCTCAAATAAATTTGAGCCTTAAAACATTGTTTAAAAATTACTATAAATTATATTTCAAATTTGTAGTTAAATTTAACACCTACCGTAAGTGGGCGATTAATGTAATGGCCGTAGTTACGTTGTATGTCGGCGCCATTAGCTGATGTTATATCGGCATCTGAACGACGAACTGAGGTAACCGCGTATTTGTTGAATAGGTTATCAACATATAGGGTAGTTGACCATGCATCAGCCGTTAATTTAGCTGATATATTACTTAAGCTGTAACCTGGTAGTGTTTCGCCGTTATCACGAAGTCCTACTCTTGAAAGTACATCGCTTTGCGCGGTTAAACCGTAGTTAATATCAAGCGTTTTGTCGTTAAACACATCTGTTTGATAGTTTATACCCATCGAAAATTGATTTTCAGGTGAGCCTGGTAAACGGTCGCCGTCTTCTGCGCCATCGGTACCATCGGCATTAAACAAAAATGGTGCGTCTGATGTTAGCTCTGCTTTTGTGTAGGCATAAGTTGCGTAAACTGAAAACGAGTCAGATAAAATGGCACGGGTCGAAATTTCAATCCCTTTTGCATTTGCGCTGCCTGCGTTTGAAAGGTACGTTAATTGACCTATATCTGTAGCGCCAGTGATTTGCGCATCATCCCAATCTACGTTAAATAACGCGGCGTTAAAGTGTAGTTGGCTTCTAAACCATGTACTTTTAAAGCCTAGCTCGTAGTTTGTTGTGGTGTCGGCTTCATATAATAATTCGTCAGGTTTACCACAACCTGTTTGTTGATCCTCAACAATAGGATCAGGACAAGACACTAAACCGTTTGAACCGCCAATTCTGAAACCTTCACTTACGGTTACATAACCCATTACAGAGTCAGTGAACTGGTATTTAGCATTAAATTTAAATAAGTTACCGTTATCGCCTGCTTCGTCTTTTTCGTATGCAACGGTGATTTTGTCAGGATCTACTCCACCATACAATGTATTTGCTAGCGGGAAGTCAAAAGCCGCTTGCGACTCTATATCGTACTTGTAAAAACGGGCACCAATGGTAATATCTAATTTGTCGGTTACTTGGTAGCCAACTTCACCAAATAGTGCAGACTCAGTGACTTTACTTTTTGTAAGCTCTAAGTATTCTAATGAGTCAGGTCTTAGCTGCTCGCCACCAAAGTTATCAATAGCGAATTGGTCAAACCCAGGGGTAAACTCTCTGCTTGACGCTTCGGTTTCTGTTTTGTTGTAAAAACCACCCACAATCCAGTTAAAGTCGCTGTCGCTTTGCGATACTAAACGCAGCTCTTGAGTGAAGGTATCTTCTTCGTCTATTTCACGGGTAAACGTTGAAAACGAAGGGAATTCTTCATAGCCGTAATCAAGGCGAATAAGTAAATCTGTTTGATCGCGTTGACCGTCGGCATCAAAGCTCGAAATACCAGTAGCCGATACTAGCTCTGCAAAACCTAGGTCGGCTTTTAGTTCAAGGCTTAGTAATTGATCTTTTTTCTCGCGCGGTTCTTCAAAGCGATAAGCTGATTCGTATTTACCTATTACATCGCTTAAACCGTTGTTTGCATTAAGGCTGTTGTAATGAACAATCGAGCGGCCTTCGCTGTCTTGGTTTTGGTAAAAGTAGTTAAGCGTACCTTCAAACGATTCATTTGGTTTAAAGCGAACAGAAATACGACCTGTAGTGGTGGTTTCGCCGTTGGCGTCTTTTACATTTTTAAGGTTGTTACTAACTGCTGAGCTATCGCTCCAATCTGGATCTGGTAACGATACGCCAGGCTCACGTACTACGTAACCGTAATCGATAAAACCAGGGTCTTCATATACGTTTAAGCTGGCGCGCACTGCAAGCTTGTCTTCAATGAGTGGAAGGTTAAATATAAAACCGCCTTCGCCACCTAGAGAGTCACTTTCTTTTGTTTGAAACAGGTCGCCGTAAATTTCAAGCGATGTAAAATCGAGCTCAGGTTGTTTAAGCATGTAACGAATTGCACCGCCTAATGTGCCTGCACCATAAAGGGTGCCTTGTGGCCCAATTAATACTTCAACACGCTCAATATCTACTAGGCGCATATCTACCGAAACCGGAATTTCGTTAATGTAAGTAGATACCGTGCCGCCATCTGATGATGGACCAGACGAGTTTGTATTTAAACCACGAACAATAATAGGCGAGCCTGAGCGACCACCTTGATCGGTAATTGTTAAACCAGGCACCCAGCGGGCTACATCGGCAAGCTCATTGATATTTTGATCTTTCATAATATCTGCATCAAGGGCTGTAATATTTAGCGGTGCATTTTGCACAGAGCCGCTGCGCCTTGTTGCTGTAACTTCGATTACTTCGAGTGATTTGTTTTTAGCTGCAACTTCTTCTTGAGCAAGTGCGGCATTAGGCAATAAAAATACGCTGGAAACAGCGCTCGAAATAGCCAAGGTTAACAAGCTTGGTTTAAACATAAAAGTGATCCCCAGTTCAAATGTTTTACATTAGTAAATTAAGTTAAGCAGTTTATCAGGGAGTGAAGTAGCTTGGAATATTTAAATTGAATTTTAATTCACTTTTATAGAATAAATATGGCTTATTTGTGGGGGTTTTATTTGGTTAATAGGCAATACAGGCAATGGCTTAGTGTAATTAGGTACAGTTAGGTTAAAAAATACACCCTTGTTTAAAGGTAAATAGTCATTCATTTTTTAAAAATGGCTTTATAATGTGCTCGTTAAACAAATTATTACATTAAAATTGATAGTTTATAATGTCATTAGTTATGCTTTTATCAGCACTATTAAAGTATGTTTTTATCCCCATTAAGAGTGTTAAGTCGGAATTATAAATAACTGTGTAAGTTATTGAGTGAGCGTGTTTGATTGCCGCTTCGTATTCTTTTTTTTGTTTTGTCCGCACTTTTTTGTGCGTGTTTTTAAGGATTAACAATGAGCCAACTATTTTCGCCTTTATCACTTGGGAAAGTAACGTTAGATAACCGTATTATTATTGCACCCATGTGCCAGTATTCAGCAAACAATGGCGCTGCTAGCGATTGGCATACTATTCATTTAGGCCAATTGAGTTTAAGTGGTGCAGGGTTACTTATTTTAGAAGCAACAGCAGTAAACCCAGAAGGGCGTATTAGTTACGGCGATTTAGGGCTTTGGAATAATGAAACCCAGCAAGCACTAGGCAAAAGCCTAAAAGCAGTAAGGCAATACAGCCCTATGCCTATTGGTATTCAGTTAGCGCATGCTGGGCGCAAAGCATCAACTGAAAAACCATGGGACGGTGGTGATGCCATTGCACCTGATGATGTAAATGGCTGGCAAACGCTTGCACCTTCGGCAATTGCGTACGACGCTAACAGCCCAGTGCCAAAAGCAATGAGCCAATCTGGCATAGATTCACTAATTAAAGATTTTGTAAGTGCAGCTAAACGCGCTGATGAACTCGGCCTTGATTTAATCGAGCTACATGGTGCGCACGGTTACCTGTTACATCAATTTTTGTCGCCACTTTCAAACAAGCGCGATGACAACTACGGTGGCAGCCTAGAAAACAGAATGCGCTTATTGCTTGATGTGTTTAAAGCGGTAAGAGAGGTATTCCCCAGTAATAAAGCGGTAGGTGTGCGTATTTCGGCAACCGATTGGGTTGAAGGCGGCTGGGATTTAGATCAATCGATAGTGCTTAGTAAAGCGCTTGATGAACTAGGTTGTGATTTTATTCATGTAAGTACGGCGGGCCTAAGCCCTGAGCAACAAATACCAGTAAAACCTAATTTTCAGGTACCGTTTGCAACAGCCATAAAAGAAGCGGTTAAAATGCCTGTTATAGCGGTGGGTTTAATTACACAGGCGCAACAAGCCGAAGATATTATTAGTGAGCAGCAAGCCGATGGCGTAGCACTAGCGCGTGGCATTTTATATAACCCGCACTGGCCGTGGCATGCAGCTGCAGAGCTTGGCGCTACAGTAACTGCACCTAAACAGTATTTACGCTCAAGCCCACATGGGCAGCCATCACCAATAAAATAAAGTTTAGTTTTTTTTGTAGAAACCCAACCCGCGTTTGCGGGTTGGGTTTTATTATTTTTATAAAGTAGAGACACACATGACCCAAACAGGCGTTTCGGCGCAACCTCTTAGCAATACACTCGTTACTATTATTGCTTTGTGTTGCGGTCTTATTGTTGCCAATATTTATTACGCTCAACCTATTATTGAGTTACTTGCCCCAGAAGTTGGATTAAGTTCACGCAGTGCTAGCCTTATCGTATCGCTTACACAAATAGGCTATGCTTTGGGGTTGTTTTTTTTAGTGCCATTAGCTGACTTAATTGAAAATAAGCGTTTAATGCTTATTACTTTAGCTGTGTCGTTTTTGAGTTTAGTGGGTACGGCACTTGCTGATTCACCTAATGTAATGCTTATTTTGTGTTTGATGATAGGTATAAGTTCGGTTTCTGTTCAGGTGCTTATTCCACTTGCTGCGCATTTATCGTCTGACGAAAAACGCGGACAAGTTCTTGGTAATATTATGGCGGGTTTGTTGTTAGGTATTTTGCTAGCAAGACCTATATCGAGCTTAATAGCCGATCACTTTGGTTGGCGCGCTGTATTTTACTTTGCAGCAGGGTGTATGGTGTTTATTGCTGCTGTAATTTATTTTGCTATTCCAAGTAGGCAACCAACCCATAAGACAACGTATTTTAAGTTATTAAAATCGCTGAAACAATTAATGATAAGCCAGCCAGTGCTACGCCAACGTTCACTTTTTCAAGCGTTAATGTTTGCATCGTTCAGTTTATTTTGGACGAGTGTACCGGTTGTGCTTGCCCGTGAGTATGGTTTATCCCAATCAGAAATAGCATTGTTTGCACTAGTGGGCGCCGCAGGTGCTGTAGCAGCTCCCATTGTTGGGCGTTTGGCTGATAAGGGCTATACGCATCAGTTATCGTTACTGGCCAAACTCATTGCAGCACTGTGTTTTTTACCAAGCTTATTTGAGTTACCTTACGGCATTATAGTATTGGCATTAACCGGTGTGTTTATTGATTTTGCTGTGCAGGCCAATATGGTATTGGGTCAACGTGCAGTGTACGCACTAGAACCACAAAGCCGTGCGCGTTTAAACGCTATTTACATGACGAGTATATTTGTAGGTGGCGCAGTAGGCTCGCTTATTGCCAGCCCATTATATGAAGTGGGTGGTTGGACTGGTATTGCACTGGTCGCTACGGGCATGCCGCTTATTTCGTTGATTGGTTATTTGGTTACAACTAAAAAGCAAAGTAAGGCTGTGAGTTAAAAAATTACCGGATACAACACAATAAAGTCACCATGTTGTATGGTGACTTTATTGTGTTGTTTAGGTTAGTTTGGTAGTTAACTAAGTAGCCTGTTTTTTTGCGTTTGAAAACGAGCTACCAACAGATGCAATAATTACAAGCAAAATAGCGAGCCACTGCCACAAAGTAAGCAATTCACCCAGTATAATAAACCCTGCGAGCGAAGCTATTGCAGGCTCTAAGCTCATCATTACGCTAAACCCTTGTGAAGGCATGTTACGCAGTGCAACCATTTCAAGTGTGTAAGGCAGTGCGCTTGATAAAATAGCAATACCAATACCCAGTGGGATAATTTCCCATGTAAACGCGGGGCTTTGCATAATGCCGCCGTAAGGCACTAGCACTATAGCGGCAACTGTCATGCCCAATGCGACAGTGGCTCCACCAGAACTTTGTGTGCCGGTTTTTTTACCAAATAATATATAACCTGCCCAACACGCGCCAGCACCAAGCGCAAGCGCTACACCTAATGGATCAAGGCTATCTTGGCCGCTCATATCAGGAAGCAGAAGCAAAATACCAGCAATAGCACAGGCAACCCAAAATAAATCACGTTTGCGGCGAGATGAAAATAAGGCAACAGCAAGCGGGCCTGTAAATTCAAGTGCTACACCAATGCCTAGTGGAATGCGTTCAATAGCGTAATAAAACAAAATGTTCATGCCGCCTAAACTTAAACCATACACAATTATAGGAATACGATTACCCGTAGTGGGTAAGTGTTTCCAAGGTTTAAACACTAAGCAAAGTATAAAGGCAGAAAAACCAAGCCTAAGGGCCGTCGTACCCTCAGGGCCAACAATAGGAAAAAGCTGCTTTGCAAATGACGCGCCCGTTTGAATGGTCATCATGGCAAGCAGTACACACACGATAGCCAGTAAATAACTTTTTGAAGATGCTTGCATTTTAATCCTTGAGTTGAGTAACTCTATCAATTAGTTATGTAATGCAGGGAGTATAAAAGCTAAACCCGCCCGATATTAATGGCGGCATAGTATCTTTTTTTTAATTTATAGGTAAGTGTTTGCGACCAAAAATAGCGCAATTAAAAGTATATTAAATAGGGCAGGTAAATAAAGTAAGAGGTAAAGTTAGCAAACAGGCGTTTGCTAACTTTAATCAGTTGGTTAAAAGGCCTTAGTGGGCACTTTTATTAACTAAGCCATCAAGCGAGTAAAGACCTCGTTTTTCATCATTTTTGCGTTTAATTTCTTCAAGTGCGCGCGATTCGACAGCGTCAAATAAAGCATTAATTAAGCGGTTAAAATGTTTATGCATTGCAGTACGTGCTGCATTTGCATCATGCGACTTTAGGGCTGTATAAATAGCGGTGTGTTCATCCATAACGCACTCGTCATTGTTTTTACACACACTGCCATAGTCAGCAACAATTTGTGGGTTTGTTAAACGTAAATCCCACAAGTTAGACACTGCAAATTCAAGTGCTTTATTGCGCGTTGCTCTAGCTATAATTTCGTGGAACTCACGGTCGGCTTGCTCAACATAAAGGCCTTTTTCCATAGCAATTAATGTTTTATTTAGTTGCTTTAGTTCTTCTTCTGTAATGCTTTGAGCAGCTAGAGCGGCAATTTCGCCTTCAATTAATGCGCGAGCTTGAGTAAGTTCAAATGCACTGATCTCTTTTGATTTTATAGATGCATTTTTTTGTTCTACTACGTAAACACCAGAGCCAGTTTTAACTTCAACTCGGCCACGTACTTCTAATGCGATAATAGCTTCTCTAATGGTAGGGCGGCTTACATCAAACATTTCTGCAAGTTCACGTTCAGGTGGTAAACGACTCCCAGCAGAAAATTCGCCTTGATTTATTAAAGACTCAATTTTATCAACTATGCGCCAAAATAAGCGACGATTACCCATACTTTACCTTCATTACCTTAAGGAATAATGGCCTCTGGGGCCTATAAGTCAAAACCAACTGTTAATATCAGAGGTTACCTTAAAATTCACTATTATGTCAAAATTCTAACGCGATGTTAGGGTTAAAAACCACTATACACCAACGGTTGCATTCTTGTATTACCAATTTAGTTTAAAATAATGTAATTGGCCAGCTTGATTGGTAATGTTTTTATGTGTTAGGTTAGATTTAGGTTATGGAGTAATAAATATTGGTAATAAACCGAGTTGGGTTGTCAGTGTTAAGTTTGTTGTAGAAGTATTTGATTGCCCATGGATGGGGATCGCTATTTTAAAGTGTTTTGTAAAATGTGTCGTTGTACGAGAGCTATTTAAGCTTTCTTCTGGGCGTTAGCTGTCGTTGGTTAACGCCCATATTTTATTTAATTAGTCGTTAGGGCGTGTTGACCTTTGTGGATTGAAATTTGTTCAATCTAGGGACGATTTAATCGCGGCGCGAGGTTTGTAACCTAGTGGGCTAAGTAAAAACCGAGCAACAAAGAGTTAATCGTCCCTAGAAAGAACCCAAGGGCAGCGCATGTTTGGCATTTATGCTGCGTTATCGCCTATTTATGGGAAATAACCACACTACATAGGCTCTGCCTTGCCTAAAAACCAAACATACAGCTGCAAAATCAATCACGAAAGGTCAACACGCCCTAGGGTACACAACCCCAAGCTGTTTGCGCGCTTCATCAAGAACGCTCATTACGTTACTGGCTAAAATGTGCGTATTAACAGGTGACTCAAGGATATTTTGCTTCACTAATGACATAAAATGCTCAACTTCGTATTTCATAAAGTGCTCATCAAACGGCTGGGATATAACCTCTACATCACCATTATTAGCAATAAACTCCACCTTTTTAAGTTGCGATACCGCTTCTATACGTATGCGCCCAAGCTCGCCTTGTATTTCGGTTATGTTGTCGCCTTGCGATATTTTGGAGTAACTAATAACGGCTTGTTTATCTGCATAGTTTAGTAATACATCGCCCGCACCATCTACACCAGTATCAAGCAATACGCCACTGGCACTCACGCTTTTTGGTGCCCCCCAAAGTGCAATTAATAAATACAGTGGGTAAATCCCTAAATCAACTAAAGCGCCGTTAGCAAACTCGGGTAAAAATGTGTTTGGGCGTTCGCCATTTTTATACTTATCGTAACGCGATGAGTATTGACTGTACTGGCCAATATATTTACGTGGTGTGCCAATTTTTACCATTGCCTGTTGCAGCTGTTCAAAGTTAGGCAAGTGAGTGGTCATCATGGCTTCCATGTAAAGGCGCTGATGCTTTTTTGCTGTAGCTATAATGCTTGCAAGCTCTTTAGAATTGGCAGCTGATGGTTTTTCGCCAAGGACATGTTTACCCGCTTCTAGACACATAACGGCATATTGTTTGTGTAAGCTATTAGGGGCGGCTATGTAGACAGCATCGACATTTTGATCTTGGCAAACTTGCTCGATTGAGGTGAAAATTTTTGCTTGTGCATTTTGTGGGTGTTTGGCTAAAAATGCTTCGCCGCTAGATACTGCGCGCGAGCACACCCCATATAAATTAAAATCGTTTAACGTATTTGCAGCGGCTAACAATGTGTCGCTAATAAAATTGGTACCAACAATAACAAAGTTCATGCTCACTCCTTAGCTTAAATAAAAATAATAAGAGTATTTAGTTTAACATTTTTTTAGTTCTATATGCTCGAGGAGAACATCCAAACCAGCGTTTAACATTAACACTTAGTGTTGCTTGTTCCTGATATCCTAAAAGCTCAGATATGGTTGAGATTGTAAATTGGTTTTGCGCTAAATAGTGTGCAGCTAAAGCGCGGCGAGTGGCATCTTTTAGTTTTACAAAACTCGTATTATGTTTGATAAGTTCTCGATGCAGAGTACGCGGGTGCATACCCAGCGCAGCTGAAATAGTTTGGTTACTACATTGATAAATAGGAAGCATAGGCCTAATTAGCGCACTAACTTGGTTGGGCAACGGTTGTGTGTGTTCTTTGTTTTTTGCCAAGAAGTTTAGCGCTGCTTGTACTTTATTTAGTTTAGGGTGATCAAGCTCAAGAGTTAAATCACTTTTTGAGATTACAATGCCAGCGCTGTTGCGATGCTCTATAACGTTACAACCAAAGTAAGTGTTATAGGCACGAGTATTAGTACTTAACTTTTTTGGCAAAAATATATTAATTGGTTTGCAGCGGTTATTACTCAGCTTTTTAATAACAGCTAATGCTAAACCAATGGTTAGCTCAATGACTTGGTTTATGTGCGGTAATGGTTTTAAATTAATTTCGAATGATAAAAACAAGCTTTTATCATTCTCTAAAGGGTGCGAATTTAAGCTAAGTGCAGGGCTGTGTAAGTGAAGGTATTTAATAACCCAATTAAGTGCATCACCTAAATTAGTACTACTTTTGGCAGCTATTGCAATATGTCCTAAAATATCAAAGTTTTGTCTACTTGCGAGCTTAAGGCCAAAACTAGAGCAATTGAACTTACAAGCACAGTATTCTAAAAGCTCAGCGTAATCTCGATAAGGTAAATATTGGTTGTCGAGATTTTTAAAGTCAACGTTACTAATATTACAGCTTTGCATTGTTTCATGCGGATCGCCGCCAAATTCGCTAATTAGCGTGTCTATACCTTGTAATGACGTGGCTCTGATTAGGCTGCTCATGGTTAACCCCAAATAAGTGATGTCTAAAAATATCAAGTTTTATTGGGTTTTTCTATGCACTATTACTGTTAAGGCCGTTTAAAACTTTTATTAAGGTACACCATGAACAATACAACATTTGATTACATTGTGATTGGCGCAGGCAGTGGCGGCTGCGTTATGGCATCGCGCTTGTCTGAGGATAAAAATGTCAGTGTGTGTTTAATTGAAGCTGGCGGCAGCGATAAAAGTGCATTTGTGCAAATGCCAGCTGGCATAGCAGCGAGTGTGCCTTATGGCATAAATAGCTGGCATTACAATACGGTGCCACAAAAAGCGCTTAATAACCGCTGTGGTTTTGTGCCGCGCGGCAAAGTATTGGGTGGGTCAAGCTCGACTAATGCAATGGTTTATATTCGCGGTAACAAATACGATTACGACCAATGGGCGGCTAATGGCAACACGGGATGGGATTTTGATAGTTTACTCCCGTACTTTATTAAAGCTGAGAACAATAAAGCGTTTATAAATAATGAGCTACACGGAACAAAAGGCCCGCTACATGTACAAGAGCTAAGTAACCCAAGCGATGTAAACCAGTATTTTTTAAATGCCTGTGCTGAGCAGGGCGTTAATTTAAGCGGTGATATAAATGGTAAAGAGCAAAGCGGTGCGCGTTTATCGCAGGTAACTCAACACAATGGCGAGCGTTGTAGTGCAGCAAAAGCATATTTAACACCGCATTTAAACCGCCCAAATTTAACGGTATTAACCCATAGCCACGTTAATAAAATAAATATAACCAATAAGATAGCGCAAGGCGTGCAAATAGAGCGTAATAAAGAGGTTATTAATTTACGTGCTAAAAAAGAGGTAATACTTAGTGCTGGCTCTATTAATTCGCCGCAAATATTAATGCTTTCAGGTATTGGCCCAAAAGAGCAGTTAAGTGCACATAACATTAAGGTTCAGCACGTACTTGAAGGTGTTGGCGCTAATTTACAAGATCACTTAACGGTAGTGCCACTTTATAAATCAAAAACAAATAAAGGCACATTTGGTATAAGCCCGCTAGGCATTGCCAGTATTTTTAAAGAGTGCGTTAATTGGTTTAGTAAACGAGAAGGGCGATTAACCAGTAATTTTGCAGAGTCGCACGCGTTTATTAAATTGTTTGAAGGCTCGCCAGCGCCCGATGTGCAGCTAGAATTTGTAATTGGGTTGGTGGACGATCATAGTCGTAAATTACACACTGGGCATGGTTACAGTATACACAGCAGTATTATGCGCCCCAAAAGCCGAGGTACTATTACATTAGCTGATAACAATCCGCGTAGTGCACCGCTTATTGACCCTAATTATTTAAGCCACCCAGATGATTTAACTGTAATGCTTGCTGGTCTTAAAAAAACACTCGCTATTATGCAAAGCAACGCTTTTGATAACATACGCGGTAAAATGCTCTACCCGCTTGATATAAATAATGATGAGCAGCTAATTGAGTTTATACGCCAAACTGCAGATACCGAATATCACCCAGTAGGGACATGTAAAATGGGGCAAGACTCAATGGCAGTAGTAGATACTAATTTACGAGTACACGGGGTAAGTAACTTACGCGTAGTTGATGCGTCGATTATGCCTACTATTATTACCGGCAACACAAATGCGCCGGTAATTGCGATTGCTGAAAAAGCGGCTGATTTAATTAAACACGAAAACGTATAATTGAATTAACAATAGCAGGGCTATTAATTAGCGATAAAACTCATTTAGCCATTGTTGCCAATCGCTTTCAAGATGTAGCATTTGCTGATGCTTTTTAGCGTTTAGATGCTTGGCTTCGTCCTCGCTTGCCACATAAGGCCCAACGCGGCATAGGGGGCAATGGTTAGATGTTAAGTATGCAGGTTTGGTAAGACGTGAGCTTAATTCGCTAGTATGTTTATCGAGACTTTTTGGGCTGAAAACGTAAGTTATGCCGCTGGTGTCTTTAACGTGTTTGTCGCGGTCAACATTACGAATTTTATAACCTTCAAAATGGCTAATATCAAATGGGATTTGGCCTAAATAATTTGCGGTTAAACCGTTATTTAAACTCCCTTCTATATTCCATTCTCGATAAGGTTTTACATCCTTTGAGGTGATGTAACAAAGCATTGGCCCATTTTTATCAAGCGCGTATTCGTTAGCGTATTTAATAAATTGGTGCAGTAAAGCGCGGTTTAATACGTTCATACTGGTTTGGCGCGTGTTGTTTTCAAATGCTTCACGGCCAACAAATGCAGGTATAAGCGGAAACTGAAAAATAACCACATCAAAGCTGTGCTGGCTTTCACTTAGAGCTTGCCAACATGCAGGGTTTGTTACATCAAAACTATTAAGTACCTCAACGTTATGCGCTTTTAAGTTGCCAAGTGCATTGTACTGGTATTTTTGCTCAATAGTAGTTTGGTCATCGTAAGTGGATGCAACCAAAGCTTTTGGCGATAGATGGGTGTAAATAGCGTTCGAAAACGATAAATCGCCATCGCCTACCGTGAGTATTCGCCATTGAGGATTTAAATACATATTTTATTTAGCGTTTATGTTTGTAGCAGTATTATTTATATCGCTATTTGTTTGTGAGTCTTTTGCTAGTAAACGATGAAACGCAAGTCTGGTTTTTAACCCTTCGATTGCGATTTGTTTAATAATAAGATTAAAGGTAATTAAAATAGCAAAGGCAATATGAATAGGGCCGTGAGTAAATCCTGCATCTGTATCGTACAGTGTTAAACCGAATAGCAAAAATAAGACGACTAAAAATATTTCGAGTAATTGACTTGAATAAAAGCTTAAACGACCTTCGCTCTTATGATCTTTTTTAATGCGAATAGCGCAAAAAAATGGGATCACTTTGATTTTAAATGCAGCGTTTTTTTCTACGTAGTTTTCGCCAAGTTCGTCGAGTTGTTGGCGTAGTTGGTCAATCATGGTGTGTCCTCAAATAGCAGTGCGCGGATATTACCTTATTACCACGCAATATTTAAGTTTACAGCTGCTATTTAGGATAAATACTCATACCAATAGTAAGGATATGACACACAAACACAACAGAGGTAAGTACAAAGCGCATTTTTTGATAATCTTTATGATAGGTTTGCCATTGCGGCGTGGCTTTTTCAAATAAAAGTACTAGCCAAAAACTAGCACCTAAACAAGCGAGTGCCCACTCAACAGGTAAAAATGATAAAAATGGTATAGGTATTACAGGCGCAACAGCTTTTATAGCATTGCTATAAGTTTGTTCTCCGGCGCGCCATAAGTTACCCGCCATAAATGCTAAAATGGCGATACTGTAAAAAGTAAAAAACTCCAAGTTAAGGCTATTACTGCCAAACATGAGTGGCCAACCTACACACCCTAAAAACGGGATTAAGCCTAGGTAACCTAGCTGTATATGGTTAACAAATTTTTCCATTACGGTGTGCCTTATATTTAATGACTTATTTGAAGCGCGGCTATTGTAGCAGTATTGCGATTAGCGGTCTTAATAATTCGCCAGCGTTTACAATTCAACTAATGCTTACGATAACAATGATTATATAGTTCAACCCAAAAAATCGATTGTTTTAATCTAAACAATCAATTTTATTTAATTTCTCATTGGCCTTATTGTATTAATCAAGCCAACGCAGAAGGTCGTTTAAAACGAAAGCGTTGATTACTTTTAAAATACATAAACACAGATGAGGAAATACCATGAGCACTTCATTAATCAATACAAAATTACAACCATTCAATGCAACCGCTTACCACAACGGTGACTTTGTAGAATTGTCTGAAAAAGATGTTCTAGGTAAATGGTCTATCTTCTTCTTTTACCCAGCAGACTTTACATTTGTATGTCCTACCGAATTAGGTGACCTTGCAGATTACTATGCACAACTTCAAGAAATGGGCGTAGAAGTTTACTCAGTATCTACTGACACTCATTTTACTCATAAAGCATGGCACGACACGTCAGACACTATCGGTAAAATTACTTACCCAATGATTGGCGACCCAACAGGTCGTATTACACGTAGCTTTGGTGTAATGATTGAAGAAGAAGGTTTAGCACTTCGCGGTACATTTGTAATGAACCCAGAAGGCGAAATTAAAGTAATCGAAACTCACGATTTAGGAATTGGCCGAAGCGCTAAAGAATTAGTTCGTAAAGTACAAGCTGCACAATACATTGCAACTCACGATGGTGAAGTTTGCCCTGCATCTTGGCAGCCAGGTGAAGACACACTTGCACCTTCACTAGATTTAGTTGGTAAAATCTAAATATAGGTTTACCCACTTTTATAAGGGCAGGTAACTGCCCTTAAATCAACGAACATTCGTTTGTTGGTGCCTCCAATATCAATATACTTGTTTAAGCACATGCATTATTTGGCATGGGAGGCTTGCTGTTTAAATTTTCCTAAAAGGGTTAAGCCATGTTAGATAACAACATAAAAAATCAATTAAAAAGCCATTTCGAATCGCTTACTCAACCTGTTGAGCTGCTTATTGCCTTGGATGACAGCAAAAAATCAGCAGAAGTAGAAAGCTTAGCAAACGATTTAGCCTCACTAAGCGATAAATTTACTGTAATAAGCAACCCTGATACAAGCGCACGTCGCCCATCAATGGTTGTACATTCGCCTATTAAAAACACTCATGTTACGTTTGCAGGCGTACCTATGGGTCATGAATTCACAAGTTTAGTGTTAGCACTTTTGCATACTGGCGGACATGCAAGTAAAGCTAAAAGCGAAGACATTGAGCAAATACAATCGCTTACTCAAGAGCTGAACTTTGAAGTATACATAAGTTTAAGTTGCCAAACGTGCCCGCAAGTAGTGCAAGCACTTAATACTATGGCAGCGACAAACAGCAATATTAAAGCGACCATGATTGATGGCGCATTATTTCAAGATGAAGTAGAAGAGCGAAATATTTTAGCTGTACCGGCTGTATATTTAAATGGCGAACCATTTAGCCAAGGTGCACTAAGCCTTACCGACATACTCAATAAAGTAGATAGCAAAGGAGCACAGCGCCAAGCTCAATCGCTAAGTAAAAAAGATAAATTTGATGTACTTGTAATTGGTGGCGGGCCTGCGGGCGCATCGGCTGCGATTTACTCAGCACGAAAAGGGTTAAATACAGGTATTGTTGCCGACAGATTTGGTGGACAAGTTGCAGATACATTAGCAATAGAAAACTTTATTTCGATTAAAGCGACTGAAGGTCCTAAATTGGTTGCTCAGCTTGAAGAGCACGTTAAAGAATACGATGTAGATGTAATGCATAATCAGCGTGCAGCGGCACTTGGTTATAACAATGGTTATGAAATTACACTAGAAAATGGCGCAGTACTTAAAGCTAAGTCGCTCGTACTTGCAACTGGTGCACGCTGGCGCGAAATGAACGTACCAGGGGAGCAAGAATATCGTGGCCACGGTGTGGCATATTGCCCACATTGCGACGGCCCTTTATTTAAAGGCAAACCTGTTGCTGTAATTGGTGGTGGTAATTCAGGTATAGAAGCGGCAATCGATTTAGCTAATATTGTGCAAAGCGTTACGGTACTTGAATTTGCAGACACACTACGAGCCGATGAAGTGCTTATTCGTAAAGCTAAAAGTATGGCAAATATTACTATTATCAAAAGTGCACAAACAACCGAAGTACTTGGTGATGGTAAAAAAGTAACTGGCTTAATGTACACAGATAGAGTGTCGGGAGAGAGCAAAGAGCTTGAACTTGCCGGTATATTTGTACAAATAGGCTTAATACCAAATACTGAGTGGTTAAAAGACAGCGACCTTGAATTAAGTAAATTTGGTGAAATACTGATTGATGCTAAAGGCGCAACTTCATTACCAGGAATTTACGGCGCGGGGGATGCAACCAATACTCCGTTTAAACAAATTATTATTGCAATGGGCAGCGGTGCAACAGCAAGTTTAGGTGCATTTGATTATTTAATTCGTCACTCTGAAGAAGCTGATCAAAGCGCTGCTTAATGTAATTAGTAAAAACTCTCTTGATATAACAGCAAGGCTACACCCATAGCTGTTTGTTAACCCAAGCCGCCCTTCTCCAAAGGCGGCTTTTTTAATGCTTAAGAATTAGCTCACGATTTAATCGCACCCACCGCCAGAATCACCGCCGCTACAATTTGTATGAGAATGCGATGAGCTACTGCTAGAGTAAACTGCTGAGTCACTGCCAGTATAAGCAGATGATCCACGTGATGACTTAGCACTGATAAATGTAACTAACAGCAATACGCCTGATACGATAACTATTGTTATTGATGAGCTCCATTGTCCAGTGGAAACGCCTTTAAATACTGCAACAATAAGGACAGTTAGTAATATAGTTCTAATTATGTTTTTCATTGTTAATGCCTTATCTAACTATATTTAGCACGCGGTTAAGTGTGCAAAGCTAATATTTTTAAAGCTTTAGTAATTGCGCCGCTGACGCAATAGCGACTTCTAAAGAATGCATTTTAAACGGTTTTGAAATAAACATATCCATACCAGCTTGTTTGCATGCTAATTTATCTTGTGATGAAGTATTAGCTGTAAGGGCAACAATATAGGTTGAATCGTGCGGACAGATACTTTTTGAACGCAGTTGTTTTGTAGCCTCAAAACCATCGAGTATAGGCATAATACAATCCATAAAAATAAGGTCGTAATGCTTTTGCTCGCATTTAAATATGGCATCTTGCCCATCTACTGCAAAGTCTGGCTTTATATTGAGTTTATTAAGCGACGCATCAAGAACGAGTCTGTTTATGTCGTTGTCATCCACCACTAAAACAGAAAGCTTAGAAGCGTTAATGTTTATTTTTGATAGTGGATTTAGCTCTACTTTTTGCTCTTTACCGAGCTCTATAGGGATACTTAGCGAAAAAGTAGTTCCTTGATTTACTTTACTACTTACCTTGATTGTTCCGCCCATGTACTCAACAAGTTCTTTAACTATTGCGAGGCCAAGTCCTGTGCCTCCTTTACTGTTTTTAGCATCTACTTCTTGAGTAAAAGGGGAGAATAAAGATTCAAGAAATTGGCTAGTCATGCCTCTTCCCGTATCGGCGACTTTAATGTTTAGCGTTAATTTATTATTGTTATTAATCACAGACGTGTGCAGTTTTACACAACCACGCTCAGTAAATTTTAACGCATTACTTAATAAGTTGGAGGTAATTTGACTTAGGCGTGTGTTATCGCAATATGCCCAGCAGCTATCAGAAATTTCATTTTTTACTTCTAGTTCTACATTGCTGTTTTTAAATAACGGGGTGTACAAAGAAATGAGATCAGTAAATGTTGTATTTAATAAAACATCTGTGGGTTCTAGTTTTAACTCACCGTGGTTAATTTTAGAAAAATCGAGTACTTCGTTTATTATGCTCAAGAGTATATCTGCGCTACGCAGCGCGACTTTTATTTTTTCGGTTCTCTTTTGTTCGTTATGTTCATCTATTAACGTAGTAAGCATGCCCGTAATGCCATTTAGCGGTGTTCTAAGTTCGTGGCTTATTTTTGCAAAAAGCATGCTTCTATCTTCGAGTAATCGCTCGGCTTGTTCTTGTTTATTTTTAAGCTCTTCTCTTAAAGCCACTGCTTCGGTAATATTTTGAAAGGTACCAAACAAACGTACACAGGTATCACCGTCAAATTCGGCTTCACCAAATGTAGATACCCAAATGGTCTGATTTTTGGCTGTAATAATTTCAAGTTCTAGATGCCACTTTTCGCCGTGTTGTATAGCAAGCTCAACTGCTTTACTTATTTCGTCTCTGCTTGTACCTTCTTTATAAAAGTTAACTGCAGATTCCATTTCAGGCTGATAGTTTTCATCAACTTGATGGATTTGTTTAGTTTGCTGACTCCAATAAATTTTATTATTAGTAAGGTCAACTTCCCACGTGCCTATATTTGCTATGCTTTCTAGTTTTAATAAGCTATTGCTGTTTTTTATTAATTTTTCTTTAGTGATGCTGCGAGCTAGTTCTGCCCCTAACCACTGCGCAAATAGCTCAATATAGTCGTAGGCGGCATCTGTAAATACTGGAGATTGATTGGCAGAAGAAAAATTTACAGTTCCAAATATATCGGTACCTATTTTAATAGGTGCCCCAATATATGACTCAAGTTTAAAGTTTGCATAGCAAGGATGGTCAGCAATTGCGCTTTGTGAGACGTTATGAAATGCAAGTGCAGAACCCGCACTAAGAGTGTGTACACAATAGGTGCCATCTAAATCAAATTGAGTACCTATTTCTAATGCATTATCTGGCGTAATGGCATGTAGCACGGTATAGCAGTTTTTCTCGACCTTACTAATAATAGCTAAATCAAGGTTAAACACTTTAAGTCCAAATGCTAGTAGCTGATGGTTTTTTTCATCAAAGTCTAAGCTTTGGTTAGATACTATGTCGTGAAATTGCCTAAGAAAATTCAATAGTAAACATCCTGTTGGTTTTAGAACTGAGTCTATAGCTTGATAAAGCACTAGTTTAACAAAAAAATTAAATATATTTAGTTAATTATTACTTTATATAAACTTTCTCTAATTAAGCACAACTGATTTAAACACAAACTGTGAGTAAGTTGCTCGCAGCTTATTGTGTATATTAGTACGTTGAGTTTGGTGTGTACTCAGGGTTGATATCGCCGCCTACTTCCTCTGGGTCAACATCGTTAATAAGCAGTGTTTCACGTACAGCTTCAATGTGATCAAGTACGCTTTGGTAGCGCTCGCCATATTCATACTTTGTCACTTCAATCGCTTTAGGCATGTAAGTAAAAGCTATTTTTAGGGCGTGGAGTGCTTCTTCGTTTATTTTTTCGCTCATAATGTTCTCTTATGTGTAGGCTATGGCTAACCTGAGTTCTGAATAATAAATCTATCTCAAGCAGCTATTTTTAGCGCTAACTGCGTTGAATTTCCTTGCAATAGACCAGCTATTGACGTGTAAATTCGCCTTGTTTTCACCAAAAATTTCTAGCTAGAGAGAAACAGACTTAAATATCGTTATTATTTATAGTGTTTTTAAATCTCTTAACCAGAATTTAGGTTAGTTAATAAAATAACACCAAATACGATTCGGTAAAGACCAAAACTAACAAAAGTGAAATTTTCTAGAAAGCGTATGAATAGTTTAATAGTAAAATAAGCCACTATAAAAGACGTTAAAAAACCTACAGCAAGGGCAGTTAGGTCATCTAAGCTAAACAGTTGGTAATGTTTAAGTAAGTCGTACCCTGAGGCTGCTGCAAGTACAGGTAAACCAAGTAAAAATGAAAATTCAGCGCTGGTTTTTCGGTTTAAACCACACAACATGGCACCAACAATAGAGCTCCCAGCACGACTAGTCCCCGGAATTAACGCAAATACTTGTGCTACGCCAATCCAAAGTGCTTGTTTATAAGTAACTTGGGTTACATCGGTAGTTGTGCAGTGAGCCTCTTTATAACTGCGCTCTAATAGTAAAAAAATCACACCGCCTACAATAAACATAACACCTACTACCGGTACGCTAAACAGTGTTTTTATTACATCACTAAATATAAAACCAATAATGCCCAAAGGAATAAATGCAATGGCAACTTTAATCCATAAATTAAGATGTTTAGGGCTGAACTTATCTTTATAGTTAGCTAGTACCGCTAAAATGGCGGCAAGTTGGATAATGACTTCGAAGGCGAGGTTAGTGTCTGTTGATTCAATGCCTAACCACTCTGACGCTACAATTAAGTGCCCGGTTGATGATATGGGTAAAAATTCTGTTATACCTTCAATAATACCTAAAATAATCGCGTTAATTATATCCACGGTTTACTGCTTCCTGAAAAATTAAAAAGCCCGAACTCGGCTTAACTGAAATGACGCATTACTGCGTACCTAAATTGCGAGGCGTAGCATAAAAGCTCTTAAAGCAAACCAACAGTATTTTTAGACTTAATGTGTTTAATAAATTGCATTAAGCAGTAAATGCACAATATAATAACAATTGTTATCATTTACATATGCTGTTTTGTATATGTTTGGGCAAATTTAATGAGCGAATAATGAATAATAAAAAAACGTTTACAGCTACACGGCGAAGGCACCTAATTGCATGTGTGTTAGCGCTAATTACTGCGGTAATAATGATTCCGGGTATGACAACTTATTTACCGTTTCAAATGAATGAACAAATATTACTACCTATTTTACTCTTTCCTGTTATTTGGACTGCGTTGTTTATTTATGCGTATTTGGCGCAAAAGGTATGGCAACCGTTTGTTGTAATGATTGCACTGTGTGTATTACATGGTTTAATGAGTTTTTGGGCGTTAACGCAGGGGCAGGGATGAAGTCGATTACTTTAAAAAAGCTATTTTTATTACATAGCTGGGTAGGAATTATTACTGCTGTACTGCTATTTATTGTTGCATTTAGTGGGGCGTTAGCAGTTCTGTCGCGACCTGAGTTAAAAATATGGGCAAATCCAGAGCTACAATCTAGCCAACACGTTGCCAGCGCGCAAATTAATCGACTAGTAAACGAATACCATAAACAGGTGCCTAGTGAATTTGGTGAAAACATTCATGTGTTTTTACCAAGTGGACATAACTTTCATTTATTAACGTTGGTATTTGAATCCCACCATGGCGATGAAAACTATGACCAAGAGGTGGCCAGAGTATTCCAGTTTCATCCGGATACTTTGGCGCTGGAAAATACTTACTATGGGCCTAGTAAAGAGTTTTACACTAATAAAAAAACAGATGCGCCAACCTACATAGGTGAGTTTCATGCAGATTTGCATTTAGGGCGACCAATTGGGTTAATTCTCACTGGTTTTTTAGGTTTAACACTTTTAGTAAGTGCAGTTACAGGCTTGTTTATTCATCGTAAATTGATAAAAGAGCTCTTTACGTTTAGGCGAGATAAAGGATTAGATATTGCAGTGAGCGATGCTCATAAGGTCATAGGTATTTGGGGCAGCGTATTTAATATTGTAATTGGTTTTACAGGATCATTTTTAGGGCTTGCGACCGTTATTTTATTACCAGCTGCTGCGTTTGTGAGCTTTGGTGGCGATCAAGATAAGTTAATAGAAACGTTTACCGCAATTCCTGAGCCGGTAGTTAGCCACATTAAGCAACCTACAAAAATAGACACTATTTTAGACAATGTTCATAGTCGTTACCCTGAAGCAATAATTAGGGATGTCACAATAATGGCGCATAACGATGCGAATGCGCAGGTGTATTTGCGTTTGTTAGGTGGCGAGGCTGTTGTTTCTCAATTACTGCATTATAAAGGCAATGGTGAGTTTGTGCAGTCGATGAGTAGTTTTGGTGATATTTCCGGTGTTTCGATAAAAGTAATTGAGTTGATGTTTCCGCTGCATTTTGGGAACTTTGCAGGGGTGTTTGTAAAATTACTTTGGGTATTGCTTGGCTTAAGTACTGCGCTTTTACCTATTTCGGGCATGATGATGTGGCTAGCAAAGCGTACACGTGGCAGTAGCCCGTCGCTGAGTGTGCAGGCATATGCACGCTGGAATCGTTTTATTATTGGTAGTTGTGGAGGCTTGGTATTAGCAAGCTTTGTGTTATTTCCTTTGCAAGTTGTACTTAATTATACCGTTATTGGTGTGGTGCAAAATAGCTTTTTTGGACCCGTGTTTTTTTATACGTGGTTGGCATGGTTACTCTCAAGTGTATTGCCTGTAGGTTATAAAAACTATTTTAAGCTGACTCTTTTGCTATGCGGCGCTTCGCTTGCTTTGGTGCTGCCGCTCAATATTATATTTGGCGTGAGCAATGTTATTAACCTTAATAGCTCGCTTGTCGCGATAGTAGATATAAGCTTTATGGTGGTGGGTATCGCGTGTATTTTTGGTGCCTTAAAAATAAAAAACACACAAAAATTACAAGCAGAGGTACAACCCGCATGAACGAGCTACTAATTATAATTGCCATGGTAAGTCTATTATTAATGATGCTCAATATACGCAAAATCACACTCACAATACCTACTAAAGCTTTTTTAAGTACACTGCTATTTAGTTTAGCGCTGATATGCTTTATGAGTGTTTATGGTATTTTAGGCGGTGCAATATGCACCGTTGTAGGAGCTATGTTAGCAGGGTTACTAACTGCAGTTATTGCGGGTAAAGCGCCGCAATTATTAGGGTAAAAAATGCAGTTATTTAGCTAAAAAGGCCTTAGCAGCATCAATCCCCATATTGTAACCACTATTAAGTATTTCAAACTTTTTAGTGGTTCGGCCAACTTTAAAATTAGCTGGTGGAGCAATAATATTGATTTTGCAGTCATTTGGTGGATTCATAATAAAATCGATAGACTTATTATAAAAATCAGCCCTATCTAAGGTCGCTTGAACTAATGCAGGATAGTTTTTATACATTTTTTTAGTAAGCCAAGGTGCCTTACTTGGCTTTTTACGATAGCCTAAACATTGAGACAAAATAACAGTTATTTCGCGAGCGCCCATTTCGTACGCTTTTATTACCGGAATTGAATCCGCAACCCCGCCGTCTGTCATCGCTATGCCATTAATAATAGGGTAGTCACGGTATGCAATAGGTATAGCGCACGATGCTTTTAATTGATCCACCATATCGTCGCTGGTGGCTTTTAAATAGTGTGCTTTGCCCGACTCGATTGCCGTAGATACAATATAAAATTCGTGTGGAGTTTGTTCAAATACCTCTGTATGAAGGCGTATTTCGCGAATAGTTTCTTGCCATAACCAGTCTAAATCAAATAAATGACCACCTTTAATAAAGCGCGCTAAATTAATGAATTCAGGACGACATGAATAGTCGGTAATTACTTTATAATTTCGCATTGGTTGTTTGCATAAAAATGCGGCTATATTAGTTGCTCCAGCTGAAACACCAAAATAGCGTTCAAATGGCTGGTATTGCTGTTTTAAAAACTCATCAAGCACACCTGCGGCAAATATACCGCGCATTGCACCGCCTTCAACGACGAGTGTGTTTTTATTATTGTTGTTCATGGCCAATCCTTTTTATGAAATTTGATGTTATCAACTCAGTCTAAAAAATGCGATAGAGATTACTGAAGATGATAAAAAATTAAAGCCGGGTACACATCGCGAAATTCACTGTTTTCTGGTAAGGTTTAGTATTACAAGGCTTTGTTAATAATAAAGAATAACTACTTATGTTTGTTCCTAGCGTAACCATTTTTGAAAGCACACAGAGTCAGCTTGCAGAAAGTCCTCTTTGGCATCCTATGCTGAACACTTTTTTTTGGGTCGATATAAATAAAAAATTACTTTTAAGCAAAAATATACACAGCAAAAGCCAACTAAAAACCGTGAATATGCCCGATACGCTCAGTGCAATAGCATGGATTGATGAGCAGCACTTATTGCTAGGGACAAGTACTGGTATATACAAATACCATATTAATTCAAGCACTCGCCATCTTATCCTTAGTATTGAAAATACACAGCTAAATCGACGTTCAAACGACGGCCGTGCTGATCCATGGGGTGGCTTTTGGTTAAGTACAATGGATGTAAATGCTAAAAAAGGGGATGGTAAAATATACCGTTATTATAAAAACCAGCTTAAAGCCGTTGTAAGTGGTTTGAGTATCCCAAATGGATTGTGTTTTGATAAGTCCCGTTTACGCGGTTATTACTGCGACTCTTTAACGAGTTGCATTTATGTATTAGATTTGGATGAGAAAACTGGTGAGGCTTGCGCTGAGCCACGTGTTTTTTATCAATTTAATAATATTGATGTTGACCCCGATGGCTGCGTAACCGATAAATTAGGTAATTTGTGGCTAGCTGTTTGGGGAATGGGATGTGTTATGTGTTTATCCCCAAGCGGTGAGCTAATTAAAACAATAGAGCTTTGTGCATTAAAACCGACGTGTACCGCCTTCGGTGGTGAAAATGCTGAGTTACTACTTGTGACATCGGCATTTGATGAAGCGATTAATAATACTGTTGGTGAACAAGGCGCTGTATTTCAGATCTCCGGTATAAAAAACGGGCAGTTTGAGCCGCCAGTTTTACTGTAACTTGTACTTTTCAGTGATGATTAGCTTTTAGGCGTAACCCCCATAACCCCCACTCTTTTTTGGTTACTAAAACCTCAGTACCGGCGATAATTGGTTGCTCACTTTCAACGCCTTACTTAGCTTACTACGCGTAAATCACTGAGTAGTTGTATTGTTTATAATTTCAGGTGTATGGATTATCACTACAGCAAACTTTAATCCACTAAAACTCACTGCAGTGCGCCACCTTAGTCGGTTTTTAAAAACTAGCTATTTTATTTCTGCCTGTTTCTTTTGCGTTATAAAGGGCTATGTCGGCGTTAGTTATAACCTCTTTGGGTTTTGTTTTGTGATTGGGTATGAAACTATAAAACCCAATGCTTAAAGTGAGGTATTTACTGACAGTTGAAAAGTTATGTTCAATTGCGAGTTCTGCGATTTTTTCCTGAATAAGAACAGCAAACCTTTGACAGTGATCTGTGTCGACTGCAGGTAAAACTATCGCAAATTCTTCCCCCCCGAAACGAGCTGCTAGATCACCTTCCCGTTTACAAATATTGTGTAGCGCTTTGGCCACTCGCTTTAGCACTTCATCGCCAAGCTGATGTCCATAGTTATCGTTATAACGCTTAAAAAAATCAATATCACACATAATTAAACTAATGGGTTCCTTATTACGTGCACAGCGCTTAATTTCGCATTTTAAAGTCTGATCAAAACAGCGTCTATTAGCAATGTTTGTAAGGCCATCAGTATTGACTTGTTTATTGAGTTTTTGGTTGGCGTTAATGAGTTGCTGCTGAGTTTGTTGAAGCTCTTGTTTATAATTTAAATTTTTGAAAGCATTAGCAAGCATTTCACCTACTAACCTTAGGCGAATAAGGTCTAAATCTGTCCAATCTCGCTTTTGAACAACACAATCACAGCCAATAAAGCCAACCAATTCTTTGTCATAGCGTAATCCAATGCAAAGTACCGATTTTATTTCTTGTTGCTGGAAAATCGTTTTTTCGCTCATTGCTTGAATGGGGAGCAACGTTACATCATTCACTCTGAATAAGTGGGTACGGGCCATCGAACTAAAAAAATAAGGGAGGTCGCTTTTTAAAAGGTTTTGTAAGTCGTCTTTAAAAGCTTTGATACCATCATTGACCCATTCGTGAGTGTTATTAATAGTTTTACCATCTTCGGCAAACTTAAAAAGATAACTTCTATCGGCATTGCAAACCGTACCGACTGCTTTTAATGCATAGTTGATATGCTTATCAACATCGTCATTTTGAATATCAATTAAGTCAGTTGAGATGTTCGATATAATATTATCAAAATCATATTGTTCATCCACGTTGTTATTTAATATATCGATAATAATAATGGAGTTTGAATTAGGTAAATTTGCAAATTTTACGTTGAGTAGCAATTTGGATGATTGTTTCGATAAAATAAACTGGCATTGGTTATTTGCCGTAAAATAATCAAAGAATAGCTCCTCGATCAACAGATTTTTTTTACTGTGATGATTGGTTAAAGTGATGTGTGAAAAATCAGTTTTATAAAAATGTGATTGGTCTTTTAAGTCAAACAAGTCCTGTGCCTGGCTGTTAACTTTAAATATATCTTCATTTGCATCATAAAGTAATACACAAAACGGCAATAACTCCAAGTTTTGCCATGCTTCTTCTGATAGGTTATTACTCACTCAACTCTCCATGTGTCCAAGCCATAATTAAATTCTTTTTCTTTACTAACTATTAGCACATTTTTTTTGATTTACTAAGTTTTTAGTGCGTTTGCGGGCAGTACGTATTATAATTGATACTGTATATCATTACCCATTTCTACTCTAAGCCATCTTTGGCTTATTTGCACTTTAAGTATAGGTTATTCAAGCATTTCATGACAGAAATCACTACACACCAAGCTTCTCGTCGTCGGTTACTCATTGCGCTAGCAATTACGTGTTCGTTTATGATAATTCAGGTTATAGGTGCTTATTATTCTAATTCGCTTGCTGTTCTTGCTGATGCGGGGCATTTGTTTGTTCACAATAGCTCGTTATTCATCGCACTGATAGCATCAAGTCTCGCTATTCATTTTGCCAAAACCTATAACGATGGCCATCAACGAGCAGAGCTTTTTGGTGGCCTAGTGAACGGGTTTTTATACCTAGCAATCAGTTTAATTATTTTGTATGAAGGTGGTGAGCGCTATATACACCAACATGAAGGAAATGAGCTGGCTATCAATAGTTATTTAATGTCGGTTATTGCTGCTATTGGTTTTTTATTTCATGGGGCTGCTGCATGGGTTTTATATAAAGGCCGCAAAGCGAGTATTAATGTGTACGCGGTATTTTTACACTCATTCTTTGATCTGATTTCTACCGTATCGACATTTGTTGCCGGTATTCTTATATATTTCACAGGCTGGGTTGTAATCGATATTTTATCGAGTATGTTAATTGCTTCTTTCGTATTATTCACCGGTATTAAGGTCATAATTAGTTGTATAAAAGGTTTACGCCTAAATAAAGCGAAACTTCCTAAAGTTACTGATATTGAAAGTAAAATTACAGATATGGAACATGTTCATAATGTCCATAACGTCACTGTAACGCGCAAATATAATGGTATTGTAGTAGGCGCACACGTTGTCCTTAAACAACATTGTACGATTGAAAAACATGATGAAGCGTGTCGTATGAAGGTAGAGCAATTATTAGCCGAGAAATTTAATGTACGTAATAGTGTATTACAAATCGAAAGCCATGAATGCCATCATATCCATTAATAGCATCTAATTAATATAAAAGCGTGTAATAATGATTAGCACGCTTTTAATGTTTCAAATCAAATCAATGATATTGCTAAAACAATCGCTTTTACGTAAGTCTTTAGCATTCATTGGTTTCGCAAAGTAATAACCCTGTAATACATGGCAGCCAACCTCGGCTAAAAAGAGCATCTGTTCGCGCGTTTCTACTCCTTCTGCAATGCAGTATAGATCTAAGTTTTCTGCCAATGAAAAAATAGTTTTAATAATTGATTCATCTCCCTTATCTATACCAATACTATTTACAAAGCTTTGATCTATCTTAATAACATTAATAGGGAATTGGCTTAAGTAAGTGAGTGATGAGTATCCTGTACCAAAATCGTCAAGTAGTAATTTAAATCCAGCAGCTTTTAGGTTTTGTAGCTGTTTGGCTGCTTTAAGCTTATCTTCTAATAAAATACTTTCTGTTATTTCGAGCCTTAATTGTCTTGGATGAACTTGAGAGTCCGCTAATATAGCCATTAACCGCTGTGTTATGTTTGTTTTTAAAATGTGTTTAGGCGATAAGTTTAAAGATATATAAAACAACGGGTTTTCGCTGAGTATAGGCGCAAGTTCAATTAGTGAACGGTGTAAGGCTTGCTCAGTAAGAAGTTCTATTAAACCGGTTTCCTCAGCTACAGGAATAAAAAGAGCTGGAGATATTAACTGGCCTTCATTTTTCCAGCGCATGAGTAACTCCACGCCATTTATTGTTTTCTCTTTTATGTCGATAATAGGCTGGTAGTGATTAAAAAATCGGTTGTCTTTTACTGCATCTTTTAAATCATTTTCAAGCAGTAACTTTTGTTTTATTAGCTCATTCATTTCATCGCTAAAAAACTTAAAGTCGTTTCTCCCGCCTTGCTTAGCGTGCATCATTGCAACATCGGCATTACGGATGAGTATATCTGTGGTTATAGCATCGAATGGGTACAGAGCTACGCCAATACTTGCTGAAATATTAATAGAGAAGTCTTCAATAATTACTTTATTAGCTAATTCATTACTAATTTTTCTTACGGTATCGCGAAGAGATTGGAGTGATTTTATATTTTGAATCAGCACTAAAAATTCATCACCACTTTGGCGGCCAAGTATAGCGTCTTCGCTAAGCATGCCGCTTACTCTTTGGGTAATATTACATAACAACTTGTCACCTACTGCATGACCAAAAGAGTCATTAACAGGTTTGAACTTATCTAAATCAATAAATAATAATGCGCATTGGGTATTGTTTTTATCGGCATATTTAATCGCCTTTTCAATGTTTTGATACATTAAACTACGATTAGGTAGATGTGTTAGAGGGTCAAAATTAGCCAAATAGCGCAGTTCGTTTTCAGCACGTTTTTGTTCAGTTAAATCTGTAATAACAATCACATAGTAACTTGCAGTGTCTTTTGTTACAGCTGTGGCACTTATATGTATTGGGTGTTCGTTATTTCTTGCTGTTCTTATATAAACATCACTTTGCCAGTTTTCAGTTGGTTTTAATTTTTTTAAAATACTAGCAAACTCTCTGCACTTATCTTTACCAATTGCTTTAATAAACAATTTAGGGCTAATTTTGGTGGCCGTTTGCTCGTTTGAAAATGTTTCAATAAAACTATTGTTCGCAGAAAATGGCATTAAACGCTTATCGAGTATAAGTAACCAATCATTTATTTGGCTAAACGCTTCACCTAAAATTTTTGCTTGTTGCTCATTAGCTCGTTGCTCGGTGATATTGGTATATATGCCAGAAACATATAGAGGCTTATTTGTTTGAGGATCGTATATAACTTGCCCTGTATCTTGATACCAGAGCCAATGGCCATTTTTATGCTGTAAACGGTAAGTTGCTTGCCAGTTTTGTTGTTTTTTGTACTTGAAGTAGTTTTCCCATTGGTTTTCAAAACGACGTCGATCGTCTGGGTGTATAAGCGCTAAAAATTGATCTATATGCACGCGTTCAGGTAAGTCTGTATAGCCTAATTCACTTCCTCTGAGCGTATTTACGGAAGCGTCTTTAAAGTTATAATCCCATACGCCGCTTTTATTATTTTTAAGCGCGAGTTCTGTTTGCTTTTGCGAATGAATAGTCGCTCTATGGGCTTGTTCAATTGCAACTTGGCGGCTGCGGTATTGCCAAAAAATGAAAAACAACACGGCAATTATTAAAACTACATAGGCGACAATAGCAAAGGGCGACTTCCATGGTGCGTAGGCCACGTTGATATTAAGTGTTGCAGGTTCGCTTGTAACAATACCATCGCGATTATGTGCTGATATTTTTAGTGAGTAATTACCAGGTTGAAGCTTTGTGAAAAACACTTGATTAGATTGTAAATCTTCATATGTAAGAGACGTAGGCCCTGAAAGGATTACTTTATAATATGCTTTATCAATATTAGGGTAAGAGAAGTTAGAAAAGCTAACCGTCAATCCCATGTCTTCATAATTTAATTCAAGTGGTTTGCTAAGGTATTTATGAGGATTGTAATTGAGTTCGCTAGTAAGGAGGCTAATATCAGTAATGGCTAGATTACTTTTTTGTAGTTGTTCTTTTTCATTAAAGTCTATCGGGTCAAGAAGTAAGGCTCCAGCATTGCTACCGAACATAAGCCTGCCATCGCTTAGTGTTGCTGCCGCTATTGGTGTAAATTGGTTTATATTCAAACCGTCTTTTACTGAAAAACTCACTACATTGAGAGTATCTAGGTCTATTTGATACAGACCATTGTCGGTACTTGCCCATAAAAAGCCGTTTTCATCAGGAAGTAGTGAATAGATAGAATCAGTATTAAACGAATTTTTTAATCCTATATAGTGCTTTCTTTCATAAGTAACGGGGTCAACGCCGAGCAAACCTTCGTGAGTGGTTGCTAACCATAAAATGTTTCGTTTTGAGTCTAAGTAAAAGTTTTCTACAGTGTAAAAAATATCTTCTTTAGGATTAAAAGACTGAAATATAGTCGTTAAAGTTTTTGTTTTTTCGTTGTACCTAAGGAAGCTTTTTGATGTGCCAAGTACAAACTCTTCAGGATGTGTGTCGAGGTGTTTATAAAAAGCGTAAGAAAATAAAGGATCGACTTGCTCTTTGAGCCCCTTAATAATTCTTGTTTTTCCTGTTGTTTCATTAAAAACATAAAAATTATCATCCGACATAAATGCATATGTGTCTGCAGATAATTGGGCAAAGCCAAATAAGTTGGATTGGTTAATTACATCTTTTTCTGTGTCTTTATTTTCAATAATTTTACCCGTTTGTTTATCAAACAGTTTAAAACCATCGAAAGTAACAAGCCAAAGGAATTGATTATCACCAATTGAAGACGCAAAAATATCATAAACGGCAGATGCCCCGTATATTGCTTTTGAGTCGGTTGAGCTCAGATATACATCACTTTTATTTGTTGCTTTGTCGTACCGTGCAATTCCATCTTCTGTTCCTAACCAAATAATATTATTTTTGTCTTGGTAGGTGGCATGAATAGTATTGTTACCGGGTAAAGTAATGTGTTTAAACCGTCGGGTTTTAATTGGCCATGTAAACACGCCCTGGGTTCTAGATGCGAGCCAAAGTACGCCGGACTTATCAACCATTAGATCGTTTATTGAGTTTTCATTAATATTAAACTTACTTTTTTCATAATTTAATACGAATTCTAGTTCTTTGGTTTCGCGGTGATAACTGAACAATCCACTTTCGGTTGCTACAAACTCCCCGTAAACAGTATTGGCATAATCCCATATATTATAATTAGGAATTAAAGTTGTAATATTTGCTGCAGATATATTTTTGGTATTATCGAATGCTAATTGATACATGCCTTCAACAGTACCAACAAGTAATCCTAATTCATTATCAACACTTAAGAATTTGACGTTTACATTATCTATCGTATTTTTTTCAGGGGGATGAAGAGGTATTTTTACAAGTTCTGAATTATCTATATTTGCAGTGTATAAACCATCATTTGTACCAATATATAAAGTGTTTTTATATATTGTTAATGACCGAATGTAGTCACCTTTATTTGGCAAGATTAGCTTAAATGTGAAGCGTTTACTCGTCTCATCAAATGTATATATTTGGGCATCTATGGCGAAGTAAAAAGTACCTTGTTGCTGAGTCATTGCAGAGATCGGAGAGAATATTTTTTGTTCTTTATCTATTTGACCAGAATAGATTTTTTCGGTTTTTAAAGTGAGGGGATCTATTATATAAGCACCAGAAAGGTCTGTTGAGACAATGATTTTTCCGTCTTCGGCTTTAAATAATGCATAAATATAGTGTTTATCTAGGCCAAAGCCGCCACTAAAAGTTTTTACATTATATCCATCAAAACGGTTTAAACCCTGTTGGGTTGCTATCCAAATATAACCAATATCATCCTCTTGAGTCTGCAAAACGTAACTTTGTGATAGGCCTTCGTCAGTAGAAATTCGTTGTAATTGCTGAGCATAGTTTTGTGATGCAAAAGTGCTTTGGATGCATAGTAAAAAAGTAATGGTGATATGAAAAAAAATTTTGCTCAAACGCACTTATAAACACTCTCAGTGGAAGATAGGATGATGCTTAGCTAGATAGTAAATATAGCATAAGTTTTTATTTTTTAATTACAAATAATATACATAACGCTAAAAGTTCTATTTATAAATAGTGAGCTACTCTATACAGATAATAGTAAATGCTTATAAGGAGAGTATAGTGGTTTTCTCTAATGTTGATGCAAAAAATAGCGTGTTATTAGTTATAGACTTACAAGAGTTGCTTGCTCCTGTAATTAAAGATTTTCCGAATATTTTAAAAAGCACATTGCAGTTAGCACAAGCGGGTATTATTCATGGCGTTCCATGTTTAGTAACGGAGCAATATGTGAAAGGTTTGGGCGAGACTAATCAGCAAATTAAAAATACGTTACCTAATGCCGCGTATTTTCATAAAACGTACTTTAGTGCGTGTGCAGAGCCTGGTTTTGTTGATACGTTAAAAAGCCATGGTAAAAAGCAAGTTGTTGTTGTGGGAACTGAAGCACATGTGTGTGTTTTACAAACATGCTTAGATTTAATAGAAAATGACTTTGAAGTTATTATTGTTTACGACGGAGTTGGTTCGAGAAACCCGCAACATAAAAATTTGGCGATTGAGCAGCTACGTCAAGCTGGAGCTGTAATTTCATGCGCTGAAATAGTAATTTTTCAATGGACAAAAAAAGCTGCTACGCCTACGTTTAAAAAAATACTGCCTATAATTAAGTAGAACGCACGTGTGCAATGTAAATTAAATGTATCACTTTTGAGGTTTCGGTAGTTTATTATTGTGTTCAGTAAACTGAAACTCGTTTTAATACGTATATTGCAGACTGCTTTATAAAACAACAATGCAAACAACAATTTTAAGGTTCTTATGTCTAGTATTGGCCGGTTATTTACAATTATTTTTAGTCTTTTGTTTGTCGAATCTATCGCTATTGGCTTGTATTTCGACACATTAGCGCAGGCCTTTATGATAGGTTTGCCATTGTGTTTATTACCTATATGGCTTTTAAACACACAAGGGGATAGTCCTGTTACCCCGCATGTGGTAGCTGCCGCTATAATGATGTTTTCTTTTTTGCACATTCAACAAACTTTTGGGTTGATTGAAGTCCATTTTGAAATATTTATTTTAATGCCCATGTTAATTGTTTTTGTACAGTGGCGAGTGTTTATTACCGCTATTATTTTTGTAGCGGTTCATCATTTATCTTTTTATTATTTACAAACTCAAAATACGGGTTTTTACGTTTTTGACCCTGATAGACTCGCTTTTACTACGGTGCTAATTCATGCTGGATACGCAATAGTTGAAGTATTAGTTGCAGGCTATATTGCAAAAACGCTGCAACGGGAACGTCGTGCGGGCTTATCTTTAAGTTATGCGACAGAACAAATAATGAAAGATCCTGAAAACATTAAACTCTCTCTTCGCGCGGATGACACTAAAAGCGAGGCTGTAGCAGGATTTAACACATTACTAGATTACTTATCTGATGTTATTAAACAGGTACAAACTCAATCAGAGTCATTGCAAAAAAACTCACAAGAGCTTATTGATGTTCACGATCAGTTAGCGAGTGGAGCGGTTCAACGTACGCAACAAACCGATGATATTGCTAATTCTGGCGCTCAAGTTGCCAATGGCTTTAAACTTGTAGAAGAAGAAAGTGAGGTGCTTAAGCGCCAAGTTGACCATATTACACAATCTGCAGGTGATGCATTAAAAGAGGTGCTTCAAACAGACGCTAAAAGTAGAGAGTTGTTAACACTGCTTAACCATACCGAAGAAAAAATAAATCACTTAGTGGCAGCGGGCGATGTTATTTCAGGACTTCTTAATGAAATATCAGGCATTGCTGAGCAAACAAACCTACTTGCTTTAAATGCCGCTATTGAAGCTGCCCGCGCAGGCGAACACGGTCGAGGTTTTGCTGTTGTTGCTGATGAGGTGAGATCTTTGGCCAACCACAGTAAAGCAACAACAGATAAAATTAGTCTTACATTAAAAGACCTTGTTAATAATAGTAAAACGTCAACGCAATCAATGAGTCAGTGTGTGAGTTTTGTAGTTGATTTAACAAGTATTAGTGCTGCAATGAAAGAGAATATTTCAGCAATGAGCGAGCAAATAGCCGCAGTATCTTCAAGCTCTGACTCAGTTGCACAAGTGGTAGCGGAGCAGGCAGGTAATACCGAGTTAATAGCAAGCAGTACTGATACTATGCGCCAAAATCAGTACCAAGATACGCAAATAGTGCAGCAGTTAACCGCTAAGGTGCAGTTAATCGATGTAAGTATTGATGTATTAGAGCAAAGCATTGCCAAGTTTAAATAAATCTAACTCTTTTGTATTTTCGCTTATAACTATATGGCTTGTTTGTGTTGTTGCAGGGTTAGTTTATTTTCAGTTAGAGCAGCTTAAACCGTTTGATAGCTCAAAAGTTTTATTGCAAAAGCACTGGTTTAATAACTTTAAAAAGCAATTGGACTGGGTTGACACTAATGAAGCGTCGTTAGTGCTTATAACTGAAAAAAATTGCGGGTGCACAATACAAGCCAAGCCGCATATTTCATCGTTAAGCTCCTTTGCTGCCAATAAAGCTATGAAGGTTGTACAAGTTGAATTAACACCAAAGCTTAAACTTGTTATTCCGGCAACGCCTGCCGCCGTTATTATTAATAAAAACGGTGATTTTGTTTATGCCGGTCCGCTCTCTGAAGGGTTAGCGTGTGCCCAGGGAAGTGGCTTTATTGAAACTGCGGTCACTAATTTAGCTGCAGGTTTTAACTCAAACCTCTTAATTACACAAACTAAGGGATGTTATTGTGTAAATAATGCGTAAATAACGTGCAGAAAAAACTAAAGCTCGCACTTAAATTAATAGGTTCGAGCTTTAACATTGATTAAATTGTAACTAAGCCATAAATACCTAATGACACAAACACACAAGCAGCAATAGCACGTACGGTGTTTAGAGATATTCTTTTTAGTAATGCATTACCAGCATATATAACAGGCACGTTAGCAATTAGCATACCTAACGTGGTTCCTACCGTTACCCAAAACACAGACTGATATTGTGCGCCTAGCAACACTGTCGCTATTTGTGTTTTATCACCAATTTCTGCAATAAAAAACAATACAAAAGCGACTAAAAAAGCCCCGTAGCTATCGTATTTACTACTTACATCTTCGTCTTTGTCTGGAACTAATAGCCAAAGGCCAACAACAATAAAGCTGATGTTTACAAGCCAAGGTAAATATTCAGAAGAAAAACTATTACTTAACCACTGCCCAAACCACGCTGATAGGCCATGATTGAGTAAAGTTGCGGCTAAAATACCAAGAATAAGTGCGCTTTTATTACGAAAACGGGCAGCTAACAGGAGTGATAAAAGCTGGGTTTTATCGCCAATTTCGGCAAGTGTAACAGTGACGGTTGAGGTTAAAAAAACTTCCATTATTGATTCTTACAGGCGGGAATACTAAACCAAGGCAAACAACTATCTCCCGCCATGAGGATAGTGTCTACCTAGGTCTCGCCGATAACGCTTGCTACAACATTACAAACTTACCATGCACATGAGGTGCAATTATGTTGATAAGTTTACTCATTACTGAGCGGGCTACTCCCCTAAGAGGCGGCCATTATTCCATAACTTTATTTTTAGGTAAATATAGTTAAGAGAACAAATACCATATTCTAATAAATAATTTATATTTATTAGTGAAGAAGCTATTGATAACAATTGTCGTTTAGATTAGTATGCATCTATTGAATGTAATTAACACGGTTTGTATTGATGTATATTTGTCTTTGTCACGGTGTGACTGATAAAAAAATTGAGCAAACAATTGACGATGGTGCAACGACCATGCGTGAATTAACCAAAGAGCTTAAAGTAGGCAGCCAATGCGGTAAGTGTTGTGGTTGTACTAAAAAGATCCTTAATCGCAGACTTATTCAAATTGCGGATGTAACGGATCAAGTTGCTTAATTACATATAAAATTTAGATATAAAAAAAGCAGCTTTTTAGCTGCTTTTTTTATGCTTGTTACTATTTACAGTTGAGACTGTAAGTAGTTTTTGATACCCGTATTTTTAATAAGTAATTGTTGGGTTTCTAACCAATCAATTTGCTCTTCTTGTTCATTTAAAATGTGATCAAGGGCTTCACGGGTAATGTAATCTTTTTTACTTTCAGCCAGTTTAACGGCGCTTCGTAACTCGTCAATAGTATCGAGTTCAAAACTCATGTTAGCAGCAATCATTTCTTCGCTGTTTTCACCAATACGTAATCGGCCTAGGTCTTGAAGATTTGGTAAGCCTTCTAAAAACAAAATACGTTCAATTAAACGATCAGCGTTTTTCATTTTTTGAATTGATACTTTGTAGTCTGCTTTATCAAGCTGTGTAAAGCCAAAATCTTTAAACATACGTGCATGTAAAAAGTATTGGTTAATACCAACAAGCTCATTAGCGAGTACTTTATTAAGCGCTGCAATAACGTCTTTATCGCCTTTCATAATATGCTCCTACTAAGCCATTTGTGCTTGATGATAATTTTCAGAACCAATTTTATCAATTAGACCAAGTTGTTGCTCTAACCAGTAAACATGATCTTCTTCGGTATCAAATAACAGCTTTTCTAAAATGCTACGAGATTGATAATCTTGTTGTTCTTCACATATTGCGATGACGTCTTTAACACACGCAACTACTTCAAGCTCTAGTGTTAAATCGTTTTGCATCATGCTTTTTACATCGTTACCGATAAGTAAATCACGGCGCTTAGTCATATTTGGTACACCTTCTAAAAACAAGATGCGCTTAATAAGCCAGTCTGCGTGATCTTTTTCTTCTTCCATTTCGTGGTTAAGGCGCTCGTATAGTTTGTTTAAACCCCAGTCGTCATACATGCGCGAGTGTATAAAATACTGATCGATTGCTGCTAATTCGTTAGCTAACAATGTATTAAACGCATCGATTACTTTTTGATTACCTTTCATGATAAATCGCCTCAACTATTTCAATTGTTTGCAGTGTAGTACATATAGCCTATATTGCAAGTTTTCTCTATAAAAATCATTGCTTTACTATTGGTTTTGATTCTTATTTAAGTTTGCGTTACTGCTTGGTTTGTGGATAGTTTTTTATTTGTATTAGTATCTGAGAATGATTACTAGAGGTATTTATAAACAATAAGTTGAGAGACTGCTTTTCATATTATTTTTTTAATAAATAGGCATGCTGATGATGCCTATTTATTGGGTCTATTACTAATTAAAACTGGTATTTAGCACCTAGGGTAGCCGTTGTGCCTAATCCTTTGATGTTATAGCCGCCGTAAGTGTAAGATTGTGCGCGGGCAGGGTAGTAATCGCTATTGAACAGGTTTTCGATACCAAAATAGCCACTCCAGCTGGCGTTAACATTGTATTGGCCACTTAAGTTAAATGTGTTGTAGCTACTAACAGGGCCTTGATCGCCAGAGTATTGGCCCTGTGCATTTTTATCAAAACGCTTTCTGTCGCCTACATATAAAAAACTCATTGCAAGTGATAAATTTTCGTTGGTTTGCCATGTTAAATTAGCAGTGGCTTTCGGCGGGCTGATTTGTTTTGCCCCTAAATATTCATCCGCTTCGGTGTTTTTACCTTCTACGTAGCTATATGTAGCACTTAATTTAAGATCTTGATTAATAGTATAATTAACTAAACCTTCGTAACCCCATATTTCTTGCGGTGCGCGTACGGGTTCGTAAACACCCGTTACTTCGTTAAATTCATTACTGGTGCCAAGCTCTGAAGTACTTCTGTACAGTGCAAATTCAAAACGAACGTTTTCAAACTGTGAAGTAAAACCAACTTCGTAGTTGTCAATTATAGATGCTTGTGTCTGAATAAGTGCAATATCGTCAACGGTTGCAGCGCGAAGTAAGCGGCCAATATCAGAAATATCAGATCCCTGTGAATAACTAAAAAATGGGCTGAATGCATCTGTTAAATTGTATTTTATGCCTGCATTATACGTTGTAGCGTCATAGTTTATGGTATCACCACGCACATTTAATGGGACTGAGCATTGCGAAGGGGTTCTACACAGTTTTAATGTTTGGTAATCACTTACGCTCAAATCAATACTTTCGTTTCTTACACCTGCTTTTACAATAATATCGTCCTTTATTACCCATTTGGTTTGTAAAAAGCCAGCCACACTTTCCATGTCCATTTCGGGCACCCATACACGGCCATCTACTAAAGGTTGCGATGTTTTATCGTTTAAGGCATCAATACCGTAGATTAAGGTGGCTGTTACGTTTTCAAAATCAAACTGACTATTAAATGTAGCCCTTGCACCTTGCTTGTCTGATTTAATAACGGATTGGCCACCGGTATAGCCTTCATCGAGGTTAGCTAGGTTAGTGGAGAAAAAGAATACGTTTTCTATATCTTGTTTATAAAGATCGAGGGTCATTTGTGTGTTTTCAAACAACGCGTAATCAACATATTTTAGGGTTATATTTTTGTTGCCTTCTGGGCCTTGCGGCTTACCTTGTTTTTGAAGCTCTAAGGGGACATGTATAGCGTATGTTTTTTCTCCTATATTGCCATCGCCAGTAACATCGCCTAAATCAGTTTTTTGCTGTGAGCTGAAATAGTTATAGCTAAACTGCAGTTGCTTTTCGTCGTCAAAAACATAAGTTAGTTTGGTAAAATAGTTTTGAGTTTCAGAGTCTGATAAACCATATTGCAAGCCTAAAATATCGCCCTGTGCATCGCGTTGTACACCGTTTTCTTCATAGCTTGCCGTTAACAGGTAGCTTAGTTGGTCGAGCTTACCGTTTACTGCGGCTGATACTCTACCGCCGCCACTTTCTGCTAACTTAACAGCGCTAAAGCGGCTTGAAATACTTATTTCACCTTCAGGTTTACCATCACTGCGAGCCTGTTTGGTTATGTAGTTAATAATGCCACCTGAGGCACCATTACCATAAATAGACGTTGCGCCTTTTATGACTTCAATGCGCGCTATGGCACTTGCATCAAGTGTTTTTACGCCTAAAGAACCATTACGAAGAGGGGTTGATTGCGGTACGCCATCAATCATTATTAATGGCGCGCGGCCGCGTAGTGTTTGTCCTGAATTACTTGAACTGCCTGTATCTGGGGCAAGGCCAGGGACCATTTGCGCGAGTAAACTTCCCAATTCTGAGCTTACTTTTAAATGCTGTTGTATTTGTTGCTGATTAATAACGGTAATAGATGCAGGTACTTCGTCAATGCTTTCTGATATGCGGCTGCCTGAAACAATGACATGCTCAAATTGATCAGAATTGTATTCATTTTTATTATTTTCATTTGCTAATGTGTTAGTACTTATTGCAACAGCAATAAGGCAAAGCGAAGTTTTTAACATGGGGTGTCTTAGTTGATAACAATTTACGTAATGGTAATTATTATCAACTAATGACGCAAGTGTTAATGAGATTTATTTCCATTTATGGCGTTTTAACCAAAAATATACACCGCTTACAATAAAAAATGCGAGTGAAAGGGCTATTAATAACCATAAAAACTGCACAATAGGACCTGCAAAATCACCAATGTGAAACTTATACTTAAAGTTCCATGCTTGTGTTGTGAAGTTGGTTTTACTGGCGTCAAATGAGTTTAATACTTTACCAGTAAATGGGTTAATCCAAACCCAGCTGTAAGCGTGACTTTCGCCAGGGTTTTGCATTCTCAGTGCAATTGCTTCGTCATCTTTTTTAGGTAAGTAAATTCTATATACTTTACCATCTGGAAATACGTTCTCTGCATTTTTAATTGCTTGATTGTAGTTTAACGCAGCTTGAGAAGGGGCTATTATTTTTGGCGCTTTAGGTCTTTGTTCTACTTTATTAAACGTCACAAATTCTAATACCGATTGAGTTTGTGTTTTCCAGTTAAATGCCATACCAGTAAAGGCAATCAGCATAAGCGGTATAAAAAAGTAAACACCAAGCACTGTATGTAATTGATACATGAGCACTCTAAATTTGGCTTTTGGTTTTATAGCTAAACGTTTAACTCTGTTTTTGGGCTTTACCCATAAATAAAAGCCCAGTAATACATTTATTAAAAGTAGCAATGCACATACTGACATCCAATTTCGAAAGGTTTTTTCACCTTTACTGTTTTCAAATAACAGCCAACGATGTAATCCCATAGCAAACCCATAAATCGTATCGGTTGATTCATAGATGTTTAGTACACTCCCAGAGTAGGGGTTAACACTGGCGTAGTGTTTATTGGCTAACCGAAATTGCCATGCTGCGTTTGGCGCTTGTTCGGGCATAAAAAAGGTGATTTTTTGCTTAGTTTGAGCTTGTACATTTTGTATAAGTTCATCGTAATGCATTAAGTTTTTTTTGGGTGTTACTTGCCATTTTGCAGGCTCTATTAGGTGCTGTATGTCTTTTGCATAAATCATAACAGCACCGGTTAGGCTCACTATTAATAAAAATAGTCCGCTAATTAGGGCAAGGCCTAAATGAATTCTACGTAACCAAAGTTTCAAAAACGGTATCTCATTATGAGTTAATGACAATATTGTAAATGATAATACGAGCTGTTTTCAATTAAATAGTTATGTATTTGGTTTAGCTTGTTATTAAGAACATTAAATTAGGCTTTTATTCGCGATTGGTCGGATTTCTATTATGCAATTTTCGATATTAAAATTGTTGTGTAAAAAACTTTTAACTGCGGCTAAATCAATTACGTGCTGAGTGCTAATAATAAGCTCGCAATAATTTTCTTTATCGTCTAGTTGCCAAAGCTTGATGCTCATTACCGATTCGATATTAAATTCATTACTAATAGCATGTGATATTGCATCTGTATCAATATTGCTAGGCGCTGCTTGCATTAAAATTTTGCAGCTTTGCTTTAATAGTAAAATGCCATGATAAATTACATAAAGAGAAATAAGCACAGTGGCAATTAAGTCAACGATATACCACTGGTATAAAATAATTAAGGTGCCCGCAATAATAACAACAATAGATGCCATTGCATCTGATACGTTATGAATAAAGGCCGCTTTTATATTTATACTGTGATTTGCGCCAGCTCGGTAGGTTAAATATGCGGTTGCTAAATCAATAATCAATGCTATTGCTGCCACCCACACAACTATCCAACCATTAATTGGTTGAGGGCTTAAATAGCTCGAAATGGCTTCAAAAATTAAATACACACCAATTAATATCAATGTACTGCTATTAAAAAGTGTGGCAAGTATTTCAGCGCGTTTATAGCCAAAATGATGAGTGGTGTCAGCAGGTTTATTACCAATTTTACGTGCAACGAGCGCGATAAATATAGCGGCAGCATCACTTAAATTATGAAGTGCATCGGCTATAAGTGACAAACTGCCCGAAAATACCCCGCCAATAACTTGGGCTACGGTTAGCAATACATTAATAACCACAGCGACGGTTAGCTGTTTATCGCTCTGGTTTTCGTCTACATGACTATGTGAGTGATCGTGCGCCATAATGACCTCAAATGTATTAATTGAATATTGCTTATATCATGGCTGGTTTAAAACCGCTACAGATGTGGTAGCGTCAATAAATCTAATTATAAGTTAGTAATAAAGGCGTATATTTTAAAAAGTGTGAATTTAATATTGTAACGCTAAACACCCATTTTTTAAGGAGTTTACCGCTCAAAACTTGCGTCTTTATATATTTAGTGCATTAATGTAAGTAATATTAAATGATTATAAGTTGCTGGATATTAAGCATGCACAAAGGTTTAAACTTTGGTGAATTAACAGGTAAAGGACAGTCTGTTCGAAGTAAGTTAATTATAACCTTTATAATTATAGCCTTAGGGCCACTTTGTATACTTACTTGGTTTAGCCTTGGACATGTAAATAGCACGCTTAAGCAAAATGCAGACGCTGAACTTAACGAGCTTAATAATATAGGTAAGCAATTTGCTGATATTTGGTTTGCAGAGCATGTTAAGGATCTATATTTGCTTAGGGCGCAGTTTGATATTAGCCCGACTAAAAAACAACAATTAATAGCGCAATTTGTTGAGCAGTACGACTTTGTTAATAATGTAGAACTTATTGATGTAAACCTCGTTAAATCACTACCTTCATCTCCCTTTTTTAATATTATTAAAGATCAACGTTTTAATAACATACTCTCTGGTATTAAAAATACAGGTAAAATCCAATTTCAGTCAATGACAGTCTCAGGGCGTGAGTATCATATTATTGGCTTACCGTTAGTAAATACCGAAAATAAGCTACAAGCCATATTGCTCGCAGATATAAATTTAAACGGCTTATTAAATAATCTAAGTAAAATACACGCTGCAAATAAAGACTTAACATTTTATGTTATGCATAATAATAAAATTCAAAAAAATAATAATTCAGAAGATTCTCAACCATTATTTTTCTCTCAAAACGGCTCCCCAACGCAACGTGTCTTTTCTTACAGTAATAAAAATGAAGAGACTTTATACGGGTATATTGATTCTCTAGAGTTTTTAAATGAATCTGGATGGCAGTTACTTGTAACAAAACCAAAAGAAGTTGCACTACAAGGTGCTAATTTTTATAAACAGCTTGCTTTATTAACAAATGCGGGGGCATTACTGCTTATATTAACGTCATCGTGGTGGTTTGGGCGTCGACTTTTTAGACCTTTAATTAACTTAGCTAAAATTGTTGAAAGTATTACAAAAGGAGACAAGGTAAAAGTCCCTGTAATAAACGACAGTATTGAGTTTAACCAGCTTTCATTGGGTTTACGTAATTTAGTAGCCGTAAAAGAAGAGCAACAAAGTATATTACAAAAGCAACGCTCTGCACTTCAAATTGCATTAAAACAATTAGCCGAGCAAAAAAGTGCATTAGATGAACACGCTATTGTTGCTGTAACTGATTTGCATGGCACCATCACTTTTGTAAATAAGAAATTTTGTGAGATTAGTGGCTACGATGAACACGAATTAATAGGTCAAAACCATCGCCTTTTAAATTCAGGAAAACACGAAAAAGCATTTTTTAAAAATATGTATAAAACGCTTAAACGTGGTGATATATGGAACGGGCAAATATGCAATAAAGCTAAGCATGGTTGCATATATTGGGTAGATACGACAATTGCACCATTTTTAGATGAAAATGGAAAACCGCAAAACTATATTGCTATTCGTAATGACATTACAGCCCTGAAAGTACAAGAGCTAGAGCTTGAGCAACACAAAACACAGTTACAGCTAGTGATAGACTCAACAGCCGTGGGTATTTGGGATTGGTATATTGATACTAATAAAGTGACGTTTAATAACCGCTGGGCCGAGATAATAGGTTACAAACTCAGTGAGATTGAGCCTTGTACTATAGATACTTGGTATACATATGCTCACCCAGACGACTTAGTGATATCAAATAAAAAACTTCAAGAGCACTTTGCCGGTGAGACTGACTATTTTGTTAGTGAAGCCCGCATGAAGCATAAAAATGGACATTGGATATGGGTACTCGATACTGCAAAAGTAGTTGAGTGGAATACCGATGGCTCTCCAAAACGTATGATAGGTACGCATTTAGATATATCAGAACGAAAATCTACAGAGCTTGAGCTACAAGGAAGCCGCGATAGGTTTGCATCTTTGGTATCAAATATCCCTGGCATTATTTATCGATGTAAGTTTGATAATAAATTAAGCATGCTTTATATGAGCGAGCAAGCGAGTGGAATAACAGGTTATTCACCTGATGAGTTGATACATGATGAACCCCCCAGCTTTTTTGATTTGATATGCGAAGACGATTCTAAAAAAATAAAAGATGAAATTCTACGTTGTGTTAGCGCTAAGCAGTCATGGTCTGTTGAGTATAGGATTACAGCCCGCGATGGCTCCTTACATTGGGTAAATGAAAAAGGCCAAGCCATTTACGCAGATGATGGCAGCATATTGTATTTAGATGGATTTATTTTTGATATTACAGAGCGTTACAATACACAGTTAAAAATAAATCGTCAGCAAAGCCTACTTGAATCAATGAGTAAGCAAGGGCAGATTGGCGCATGGGAGATGGACTTAGATGCGCATACACTTTATTGGTCTGATGAAGTTAAAGTTATTCACGAAGTACCAGAGGACTTTGAACCGAGCATAGATACCGCTATTAACTTTTATAAACCAGGCATACACCGAGATACTATAAGTACCTTATTTGAGTGCGCAGTGACTTTAGGTGAAAGCTGGAGTGTAGAGCTTATTATTTTGACCTATTCTGGGCAAGAGCGTTGGGTTAAATCGATGGGCCAAGCTGAGCTTAAAGACGGTAAATGTGTACGTGTGTTTGGTTCATTTCAAAGTATTGATGCACATAAACGACTTGAACTTGAGAGCGAAAAAGCAAATCGTTATAACAAAAATTTAGCCGCGCTTACAGTCGCACCTGAGGTGCAAAATAGTGATGTAGAACAGGTTAAAAAGCTAGCCGTTAAATCTATGTGTGAAGTGCTAAATGTTACACGAGCTTCGATATGGATCTTTAACGATAAACGAGATGTGATGACGTGTCATTGCTTATATATAAATGGTCAAGGGTTTGTAGATACCGACGCTATTTTAACTGCTAAAGACTACCCAGCTTATTTTAATGCTATTTATAAACATAATTTAGTTGCTATTGATGATGTTTATACTCACTCAGCAACTGTTGATTTTATTAAAGTATATGTAACACCACTAAATATTAAATCGATGCTTGATGCTGTAATTGCAACAGGCGATGGTAATTTAGGTATTTTGTGCGCTGAAACAGTAGGCGAGCATCACAACTGGACGCAAAGTGAAGAAACGTATCTTCGCTCATTAGCTACTTTAGTGGGAAGCACTTTAGTTTCTCAAAAACGAAAAGTAATTAGTGAAGAGCTAAAAGTAGCACTTGTAAAAGCTGAAGATGCAGCCATTGCTAAGAGCCAATTTTTAGCAACCATGAGCCATGAAATTAGAACGCCAATGAATGGCGTACTCGGTATGCTAGAGCTTGTTCAATTAGAGTCGTTATCTAAACCAATAGAAACAAAAGTAGATATAGCCAAAAAAAGTGCACATTCTTTATTGGGTGTAATTAATGATATTTTAGATTTCTCTAAAGCTGAAGCAGGTAAAATCGAGCTTGAAGAGATTAACTTTAATGGACGTGATTTAATTGGTGAAGTTGCTGCCGCACAAGCATTTACAGCTCAAGACAAAGGTATTGAAATTATTTTGGATCTGGTAGCGCTAGAGCCTTCGCAGTTATGCGGCGATCCTGGGCGCATTCGCCAAGTTATTACTAATTTATTAAGCAACGCCGTTAAGTTTACGAGTCAAGGCGAGGTTGTTGTAAGCGCGAAAATTAATAAAGTAGCTCAAGGTATAGAGTTTGTTGTAAGTATAAAGGACTCAGGCATAGGAATTAGTTTAGAAAAACAAGAGCAATTATTTACCCCTTTCTCTCAAGTCGATGCATCAACAACGCGTGAATATGGAGGCAGTGGCTTAGGGCTGGCTATTTGTAAGCAGCTTTGTGAACTAATGGGGGGAGCTATCTCTCTCACTAGCGAAGCCGGTAAAGGGAGTACTTTTACTGCCACTATAATGCTGACTCCGGGAGATCAAAAAGAACGTTATATTCCTAATATTAATATGGAAGAGCTAACCGTTTTGGTTGTTGATGATAACGAGACAAATCGAATTGTAATTTCACAGCAGCTTGAGCACTGGGGCGCTAAGGTTGCGCTTGCATGTGACGCACGCGAAGCTCTTGATATGTGCGCGCAGCAGTATAAAAGTAACAATTGTATGTATGATATTGCAGTGCTTGATATGCAAATGCCAGGAATGGATGGTATAGAGCTGTGTAAAGCACTAAAAGCACATGAACATTATAAATCAATGCCACTTGTAATGATGACCAGTATTGCTGGTATGGAAGGTGCGCAGCGCTATTCTAATGCAGGCTTTCAGGCATATTTCCCCAAACCTGTAACCACTGCCGATTTAATTTCTGCACTGTCAGTCATAACAAGTAATGATTCAGATGAGACACTCCCACTTGTTACTTCAGGCTATATTTCCTCTCTTAAAAAAGAAAAGGTGCAGGAACCTACCCAAATATTACTTGTAGAAGATAATCCAATTAATCGGCAAGTGGCTACATTAATGCTCAAAAAGCTTAATTGTGACGTTACAATTGCCGAAAATGGTCAATTAGCGATAGATATATTGGAGTCTCACGATTCTGGTTTCTTTAAGCTCGTTCTTATGGATTGCCAGATGCCTGTTATGGATGGCTTTGCTGCAACTGCAGCTATACGTAAAGGTATGGCGGGTATACAACACAAAAACATTAGGATCATTGCTATTACGGCTAACGCAATGGACTCTGATAAAGAGCGTTGTATAACCGCTGGAATGGATGACTACTTGAGCAAACCGATTCAATTAGATATTTTAAAAGATAAATTAGAGCAGTATATTTAAGGTAAAAATACAATGAGCCAACCCGTTATAATACGTGATGCAAAACCAAGTGATGCAAAAACAATTTTGCACTTTATTACCGAACTTGCCATATATGAAAAAGAACCGGATGCAGTAAAAACAGACGAGCAGGCTATTTTAGATACGCTGTTCAGCGATGGTGCTACTGCGCACAGCATAATTTGTTTAGAAGGTGATGAGCCAATTGGTTTTGCGGTCTATTTTTATAATTACTCTACATGGTTAGGTAAAAATGGCCTATACCTTGAAGATTTATACGTAAGCCCAGATAGCCGTGGCAATGGTGCAGGTAAAGCCATTATGAAGCACTTAGCTAATAAGGCGATTAGTAATGACTGTGGTCGTTTTGAATGGGTAGTGCTTGATTGGAATAAACCCGCTATCGATTTTTACAATAGCATTGGTGCAAAGCCGCAAAACGAATGGATTATATATCGCTTAACGGGGCAGGAATTACTAGACTTTGCTAAATAGTTAATGAAAATCATTTGCATTTAGGTTTGTGGGTGTGTAAGTTAACTACACGCCCATAAATAAACGTGCAGATGATTATATGATCTCAAATCAAAAACAATCCAACTCAGATTTACTTTGTCTTGATCAAGCATTAAGCCCTTGGCAGTCGAATATAATGCAAGGTAATTATGCATTTGAACAAGGTGCACTTCTCGAAGCCCGCGATAAATACTTATTAGCTAAAACACTTGCAGATCATCTTCTTCAGCAGTTTTTATATGCTCAGATTAATAACAATGTCATCCATGCTATTGAGCATTGCATACCCGCACTTGTTGTTGCGTCGCATAATTTAGCTGATACCTATATAGCTTTGCAACAGCCTGGAAATGCATGCAAATGGCTATGCGAAGTACACTTAACACTCTGTTCGCTAATTAAGCATACTCATTACGATATACAAAAAGTGAGTAAGCATCATTACACTAAAACGTCCTCTGAACTTGTATCATTTGCAAGACGCTATCATTTTTTACCTGAGCTAATAGAGCAAGTGAATTTTTGCTTATGCTCACAGAGCACTACAAACAATCAACTGCACTAATTTAAAAGAAAAAGGAGTATTTATGGCTTTTACTTTGCCTGCACTTAACTATGAGTACGATGCGCTTGAGCCTCATATTGATGGTAAAACAATGCATATTCACCACACATTGCATCATCAAACGTATATTAATAAAGCCAATGCTGCTTTAGCAGATACTGTTTATGCAACCGCAAATGCTGAAAAATTACTTAAGGTAATAAACAGCCTGCCTAGTGATTTACAAAAAGCAGTACAAGAGCATGTAGGAGGGCATTTTAATCACAGCTTATTTTGGCAAGTAATGTGCCCGCAAGGAGGAGGTGAACCTGAAGGTAGTGTAGCTCAGGCAATAAATGAACAGTTTGGCTGTTTTGATAAGTTTAAAGACCAATTTACTGCTGCTGCAATTAGTCAATTTGGCAGTGGTTGGGCGTGGCTATGTGTGACCCCAGATAAAAAGTTGATTGTAGAAAATAGTGCTAATCAAGATTGCCCTTTAATGCAGGGAAATACCCCTATTTTGGGGCTTGATGTATGGGAGCATGCCTACTATTTGAAGTATCAAAATAAGCGTCCTGACTATATTGCTGCTTTTTATAATGTAATTAATTGGACTGAAGTTGAAAAACGCTACCTAGCCGCAGTAAGTTGAGTGCCGAATATGGCTAGTAATGTGAGTTTTTTTGTATAAGCTAGGCTCTATTAGGTTAATTTATAGAGCCGTTTATGGACACTTTACATTGGCAAAAAGCACGTCAGAGTCGCGATCCTCGTTTTGACGGGCTTTTTTACGTAGCGGTAAAAAGTACCGGTATATATTGCAGACCAATTTGCCCTGCACCAACGGCTCACGAAAAAAACGTTGCTTATTATCAGTTTGCCCATAACGCGGCGCAAGATGGTTTTAGGCCCTGTATTCGTTGCAGGCCCGATAGTGCCCCTGGCAGCGCAGCATGGCAGGGTACAAAAACGACTGCACTTAGAGCAAAACAGTTAATAGATCAAAATGATGAACACGACTGCGAAAAATTAGCAGCTCGTTTAGGTATAAGTAGTCGTTATTTGAGGCAGTTGTTTAAGCAGTATTTTGGCGTGTCGATTACGCAATATCGATTATTTAACCAATGTCACTTTGCTAAAAAGCTGATTCAAGAAACACATTTACCCCTTACCGAAATAGCGTTTGCCGCGGGCTTTAAAAGCATTAGGCGCTTTAATGATGCATTTTTACAGCAGTTAAATATAGCTCCCTCGAAGCTGCGCAGTGGCGATAAAAAACCAACGTCAACACTCACTTTAACCCTGCCATTTAGGCCGCCTTATAATTGGCCTGCTTTGCAGGGCTTTTTACAAAGGCGCTTGATAAAACCAATGGAGTGGATAACACAAACGAGCTACGGGCGTACTTTTGCAAGTGATAAATATAAAGGAAGCTTTAACGCTGAATTTATAGCTAATAAAAACCACTTTAGTGTATCTATCAATATAGACAATACGGCGTACTTACAACCTGTTATAAATAATATACGCCGTGTGCTTGATTTAGATGCCGATATTAATTTAATTGAAACGCATTTAAGCGCCAATATAAACAATGCGTTTACAGTGTGTGAAGGGCTCAGACTTCCGGGGATTTGGTCAAGTTTTGAAGCCGGTATAAGAGCTGTACTTGGGCAACAAGTGAGTGTTACTGCGGCGCATAATTTAGTAACAAAGTTAGTTGATGAATTAGGCGAAAAAGAGGGCGCTGCCGTTTATTTTCCTACGGCTAAAATTGTTGCTAATAGTGATTTTGCATTTTTTAAAATGCCACAAGCACGCAAAAATGCGCTACACAACTTAGCCCAGTTTTGTGCACTAAATCTTGAAAATGACGATTTAGACGAATGGCTTAGCTTAAAGGGAATTGGTCCTTGGACAGTAAATTATGCAAAGCTGCGAGGACAAAGCCAACCCGATATATTACTTGATGGCGACTTAGGTGTTAAAAAAGCTCAAGCGGCGGCAAACCCTTTTGAGCCTGCTAATTGCGCTCCCTTTCGCTCTTACTTAACGTTTCAACTTTGGCAGCAATTATAATGATCATTCAAACATCAATTTCGAGCCCTATAGACGACATAATTATTCAAGCGACTGATAAAGGTGTGAGTTACGTTGGTTTTTATCCACCAGTTGAATACTCTTATACGCCATTTGAGCAAGTTACTAACAAGGCGGTGCTTATTTGCGCTGCGCAGTTAAATGAGTACTTTGCAAAAAAACGCACTATGTTTGATGTACCACTTGATACAACCGGTACAGTATTTCAGCAAAGTGTATGGCAAGCACTATTAACTGTGCCTTTTGGACAATCGCAAACATACGGCTATATTGCTAACCAACTCAATAACCCAAAAGCAGTGAGGGCAGTAGGCGCTGCTAATGGTAAAAACCCGATTAGTATTATTGTACCGTGCCACCGCATTATTGGCGCAAATGCAAAGTTAACGGGCTATGCTGGTGGGCTTGAAAGGAAACTGTGGTTGCTGAAACACGAAGGATTAATGTAAATTAATTGATAAAATATAGCCAGTCTGCTTAACTCAACCTATAATTTAAATAATCAACTAATAAAAATTATTATGCGTATTAATAGCTTAGTTTACTTTTTTATTGCCAGTTTAATGTTTACCGCTACTGCGTTTAGCAAGCCGCAAAGTCTCGTGTTTTGTTACGAAGACAAAAACATAGCACCCATGTTTTTAGGTGATGGCCAAAATATACCAACAGATAAACCTGGTGCATCAATCGAAATACTTCAAAAACTTGATTTAGCATTGCCCAATGTAGCAATATCATTTGTTAGAAAGCCATGGCGTAGATGCTTAAACGATTTAGAATTTAATCGAGTTAATGCTGTTATTGCAAGTTACCGCAAAGGGCGAGAAAACGTTGCTGTTTACCCTGTTGATGAGCAAGGTAAGTTACAAGATGACTACGCAGTAAGTGAATTTGGCAGCTGCCTTATAGGGCGTTATAAATTTCATAAGGAATGGGAGACTCGTGAAGTATTTCAAAATAAAGCATTTACGATAGCTATTCCTAATGGTTATGGGCTAAATAGCGCGTTAAAAGAAGAACCATTTTTTATTCATAATACGTTTTCTAAAAGCAAAGCTTTTGAGTTGCTAGATAAGGGGGTAGTGCAAGCGAGCGTTGATCTATGCCAAGTAGATGGCTTAAAAGTGTCGAGTTATCCGTATGAGGGTAATAATGTTAAACCTATTTATCCCCCTTACGAAACCAGCCATGGTTACCTTGTATTTTCAAAAAAATTCTACGAAGAAAATAATGCTCTAAGCTTGCAAATGTGGCAGTGGTTATCAAAATTTGAAAGTGCACCTGTGTATATTAAATACTTACAAACACTTAAATAAACAGGCCCTGACAAAATAAAATTCGCGTTTGTAAATTGGTATTAATTTAATATTAAGGTAGCATAAGCGCACTTTTTATAAAATGGCACCACAATGGCTCAATTATACTTTTACTACTCTGCAATGAATGCAGGTAAATCAACCACGTTATTACAATCTGCATTTAATTATAAAGAACGTGGCATGGAACCTGTGATCCTGACTGCTGCCATTGATGATAGACAAGGCGTGGGTAAAGTATCTTCTCGTATTGGTTTGCAAGCTGATGCGCATGTATTTGATGCTAGTAAAGATGTTTTTGATCTTATTCAATCACTCAATAATGATAAAAAGCGCCATTGTGTGTTAGTTGACGAGTGCCAATTTTTATCAAAAGAACAAGTAATGCAATTAACCGATGTGGTTGACGAGCTCGGTATACCGGTATTGTGTTATGGCCTGCGTAACGACTTTAGAGGCGAGCTATTTATAGGGTCGCAATATTTGCTTGCGTGGGCTGATAAGTTAGTTGAGCTTAAAACTGTTTGCCACTGTGGACGTAAAGCAAACCATGTACTGCGTACCGATGAAAATGGCGAAGCAATAGCCGATGGTAACCAAGTAGAAATTGGCGGCAATGACCGATATGTTTCGGTATGCCGCAAACATTATAAAGCCGCGTTAAATATGGGCCGATAAAGCATTTAAAAATGTATCAATATCTTCGCGGGTTATATCTAAATGCGTAACTAGCCTAAGCTGCTTGCTTGGGCTAAATAATATGCCTTGATGTTTAAGCGCTTCAGCAATATCTTCAATATTTATACTGCTACTGTATGTTGCGTAAACCATATTAGTGGTGTTAGTCATATCGACAGTAAAACCACTGATTTCACTTAATTGTTGAGCCAAATAACGTGCATTTGCATGATCGTATTTTAAGCGCTCTACATTGTGCTCAAGTGCAAACTGCCCGGCAGCTGCAAGCATTCCGGCTTGGCGCATACCGCCACCAAGTACTTTTCTCCATCGTCTTGCTTTATTAATAAGTGCTGGTGAGCCTAATAATAAAGAGCCTACGGGCGCACCTAAACCTTTAGATAAACATATAGAAACTGAGTCAAAGTGTTTTGTAATTTCAGTGATATCAACTTTTAGCTCAACAGCGGCATTAAAAGCACGTGCGCCGTCTAAGTGCAGCGCTAAACTATGCGTATTAACAAGGTCACGTGCTTGGGCTAAGTACTCAAGCGGGAGTACTTTTCCGCCAATGGTATTTTCTAAGCTGAGCAATCGCGTTTTTGCAAAATGGCAATCGTCTGGTTTTATAGCCGCCGCTATTTTACTAAAAGGGATGCTGCCATCAGCATCGTTTTCAATAGGCTGTGGTTGCACAGACCCTAAAACAGCTGCGCCGCCACCCTCAAACTTATAATTGTGAGCATTTTGGCCACAAATGTATTCGTCACCTCGCTCACAGTGCGCCATTAACGCAAGTAAGTTGGCTTGTGTGCCTGAGCTACAATAAAGTGCGGCTTCAAAATTAAAACGCTTACACGCATAGGCTTCTAGTTGGTTAACGCTTTCATCATCACCATATACATCGTCACCAACCGGTGCGTTGTACATAATGTCGCGCATTTCTTTTGTTGGTTTTGTAACTGTATCAGAGCGAAAATCTATCATGATTGCCTTATCCTTTTTATTATTTTTAATAAAATTGGTATTAATCAAGCTCGCTACAAATTTGCTCACGAGTGTCTTTATCAAAGTAGGTCCATGCAATAAAGCGGCTAATTTTTTGACCTTGTGCCATATCAACTATTTTATACTGTGCTATTGGTTGAGCTTTTAATACTTCTTCAAGGGCTGCAATATTATCTTTTTTAGAGACTAACGATGTAAACCACAGTACTTGCTCTGCAAAGTCTTCGCTTTCTTTAATCATATTAGAGATAAACTGTACTTCACCGCCTTCACACCACAATTCATTATTATGACCACCAAAATTAAGCGTGCTACTGGGTGTTTTCCCTAGGTTTTTCCATTTACGTTCACTGCCTTTACTTGCCTCTTCTTCACTTGCATGAAACGGAGGGTTACAGAGCGTTAAATGGTATAGATCTTTTTGGTTTATAACGCCTTTAAAAATTTGTGATGCGTTTTTTTGATGTTTTAGGGTTATTTTTAAACCATTAAACTGAGCAATTTGCTTTGCTATTTTTACTGAGGCTGTATCAATATCAGTCCCGGTAAAATGCCACTTATATTCACTTGTAGCAGTAAGCGGATAAACTAAATTAGCACCAGTACCAATATCAAGTACTTTAATTTGCTTACCTAAAGGTATTTGTTGTTGGTTATCATCACTTAATAGGTCGGCCAAGTAGTGAATGTAGTCAACACGCCCAGGTATAGGCGGGCATAAGTTGTGCTCGGGAATATCCCAAAAATCAATATTATAATGTGCTTTTAAAAGAGCTTGGTTAAGTGCTTTAACGGCTTTGTTATCACTAAAATCAATACTTTTAGTCCTTGCAGGTGTGGTTATAACAAAGGGCAGTAGAGCAGGATGCTCTGTTGTTAATAAATCGAAGTCGTACCCATTTTTATGTAGGTTACGAGGGTGTAATTTTGAACGTGCTTTATTTTCTTTCATGGCTTCATTTTAACAACAGATATGATGTGGTGATTGTAACAAATGCTGATGAGTAAAGTGCAGACATTTCCTTTGGTATATTTAATATTACTGGTAGGATGAGTTGAAAATAATAAAAAGGAATAACTGTGGCAATTTCTCAGCAATCAATAATAGTTGATTTAGACTCTCGGCAAACTCTTCATTTACGCCGTATTAGCGATGAAGATCAGCAAGGGCCTATCGTATTTTTTATGCATGGAGCAATAGAAAACGGTAAGATTTTTTACACGCACTCAAATAAAGGACTTGCCCCTTTTTTAGCTGAGCATGGGTATAGATGTTATGTGGCTGATTTACGTGGCCGAGGTGATAGCAAGCCAATCATTTCGAGCGAGTCCGAATATGGACAAACTGAGTCTATCCTAGAAGACATCCCTGCCTTTATTAAGCAAATAGAGTTGATTGAGGGCAAAAAGCCAGACTACTGGGTTGCTCACTCTTGGGGCGGGGTATTGATGAACAGCGCGTTTGCACGTTTTCCAGAATATATTAACGACGTTAAAGCATGTGTGTATTTTGGCTCTAAGCGTTCTTTATTTAATAATCATCCTCAAAAATTATTACAAGCCAATTTAATTTGGTATTTTATGGCGCCTTTACTTGCTAAAAAACATGGCTATTTAAATGCTAAAGGTTATAAGTGGGGCAGCGATAACGAAACTCAAAAGTCGCATTATCAAAGTATGCAATGGGCTAAAAAGAAGCCATGGATAGATTCTGATGATAATTTTGATTATGCAAAAGCGCTAAACAATCTGCATTTACCGCCAACGCTTCATATTGCTGCGGTAAAAGATAAAGCATTAGCGCAACCAATCGATATTCAAAAATTTATGGACGAATCGGGGCTAGGCATTCAACAAATGCAAATTTACGGTCGTAAACACGGGCATAATTTTGATTACGATCATATTAATATGCTTACCCACCCAAGTGCGCGTGATGATCAATTTAAAGATTTACTTAATTGGTTTAAAGCACATCCGATTAATTAATTCTCATCAAGTAACTTTAGAAAAGGTGTTTTGTAACGCTCCCACTTAGCGATTGCGGCATTATTAATAGGTTGGCGAATAGCATGTTTACTCAAGGTCGTTACCGGTGTTTTTTGTTTATAAAACGCTAAGCAGCGCTCTTCAAAACTACAGTTTAAAAAACCAAGTAACTGCGTTAGCTGCTCTTTTGGGTTATTCACTAAATCTTCGTAACTGACATCATAAATTGGCATCTCTTTAAAAGAGTGCCAATGGCTCATCAGTTTTTTATACAACTTATGATAAAGCTTAAACTCAGGTAGTGAGCAAAAGTAAGGCTCGTTTTCAGCAAAGTAATTAGTGAAGATAGAAAATGCGGTGGCATTAAAATCACGACTTAAATTTATAAATTTAGCATTTGGAAATAGAATATATATAAGTCCGAGCGACTGATAATTACTCGGCAGTTTATTTATTATAAAAGGTCTGATGGGCGATGCTGTTTTTAATGTTGTGATATACAGCTCGCGGGCTTTTTTGATTAAATCCGGCGTTAAATGTGCTAAACATTGCGGGTAAGTCACTCCCGTTTTTTGTTCGATAAAAGCAACTGCGTTATTACTAATACTCGTGCTCTCTCCTAGGCTCGAAAACTGACTATGGCTTGCCAACATTTGCTCCACAAGGGTAGAACCACTACGAGGCATGCCAATAACAAATACAGGTGTGATATTACCCGTAAATTTTTTATCGGCAGAGGCTATAAATTCCTCGGTGTTGTATTTTATTATTTCATCGTAAAAAGGGGTTAAATCTTTAGTGTTAAATTCACTTAATTTTTTTTGTAATTTATTCGCCAATATAAAATAATTAAATGCTTGCTCGGTATCCTCAAGTGCATCGTAACTGTTTGCTAATGCGTAGTAACACACCATTTTTAAACGTAAATTACTCGTTTGAGTTAATAAGTGGTGCAAATTACTTACATAATTATGTTCTTTATCAAAGCGACCTAATTGTACAAGTTCAAATAAAATATAGGCTGTTACAGGGTATACACCAATGCTGAGTGCATGAGCAAAAGTTGTATGAGCTTTATCTAACTCGCCATGTGTTAAATAGTGCTGTGCTAAGTAATAATGAGGTTCTGGATTATGACTTGCTAATTTTTTTGCGTATTCAAGCACCGTTAGTGCATCGTTTGGCGAATGAACACCGTTAAATGCATCAGCAAGGGCATGTAATGGTTCAAGCATATGAGGCAAGCGCTCACAAGCTTTTTGGAGTAGGTATACAGCAGCGTCGTAACGTTCTAGTCGTAAGGCAATTCTGCCTAAGCCAAATAAAGCCTCACCATTTTCAGGGTTACTATTTAAAATTGCTTTAAAATGGAACTCGGCTTCTTTGAGTTTATTTTGTTGCAGTAGTTGGTTGGCTTTTTCAAGTAGCATAGTTATACCAATTTTATTAAAAAAATAATCATTCTATCGCATTAAATAGCGTACTCACTGCGTTAAAAATTATTCATATAGAGCAACTATATATCATAGTTTTCGCCTTGTTATTACGCTATTTTCTGAGCGCTATAATAGAACACTTATTCAATGCAATTGGTATTGTTCATTATTATTTTTATTAACTATAAAATTAAAAAGGCGAAATGTCTTTAACATTTCGCCTTTGGTTCTTCATGAAAATAGTTTAAAAAGTATATGTTGCTTTAGCGTAGTAAAAGCCACCGTTAATACCAAACGGAGATGTTTCGTAGAACTGACCACCCCAGTTGTTATTAGGGATGCCCGTTGCATCTGCAAAATCAAGTTTTTCAGCATCTTGGTCGAATAAGTTTTGAGCGCCTACAGAGAAGCTAACTGATTCATTTAAGAAGTAAGTTACTTCAGCATCAATAGTGACTGCAGCATCTGCTGTTTTAGCTGTTGCATCATAATCAACGTGAACACCTTGGTATTCGCCGTAGTAGTTTGCACGAGCAAATGCAGAAACTGATTCCCATTGTTGAGACAATGTGAACGTTGCACGATGATTAGGTAAATCTTCTTCTAAACGCTTAACTTTAAACGCACCTGTAATTTCACTAAATTTAGTTACTTCAGTATCATTCCAGTTATATGCAAGGCTAAATGTAGAGCTACCGCCCATTAATTCAGCTGTATAGTTTGCAACTAAATCGATACCTTGTGTTGTTGTGTCAAAGTCATTTGTAAAAAAGCTTACCTGAGCAAGGCCTTGTACATTAGGTACTCCTGCTGCTGCAAGGGTATCTTTGTCTGCTTGGCTTAAGTTGATTTTATCTGATTGGCTAATACGGTCATCTACTTGGATGTTATAGTAATCAAGCGTTAAAAATAATTCGCCAATTGTGTATACAGCACCAAGCGTATAACTTTGCGATTCTTCCGGCTCAAGCTCTGTACCACCTAATTGCACTGCAATTGGGTTTGTTGGTGGAAGAAGCGCTGAATCTTGTAATACACCGCCATCTAAACTTGTTTGTACGTTACTTACGTTAGCTTGACCAACTGTAGGTGCACGGAAACCACTGCTTACAGAACCACGAATATTTAAATCTTCAGTTAAATGGTATTGAGCCATTACTTTATAGTTAGTGGTAGTGCCAAAGCTGTCGTAATCTTCAAATCGAAGTGCTACGCCCATTAAGAAGTCTTCAGTAAACGGTGCTTCAACATCAACATATGCTGCATAGTTACGGCGAGAAAATTCACCTGCTTGTGATGGTTTAAAACCAGGGAAACCATTAGAGCCAATACCAAAACCTTGTGCTGTTAAAGGGCCTGCAGTGTAAGATTCTTCATCACCAGAGACGATAGTAAATGTTTCTTCATGCCATTCAAAACCACCGGCAATGTTTACATCATAAGCTAAACCAAAGTCGATACCTTTTGATAAATCAAAGTTAAAGTTCTTCTCTAGTTGTTCGTATTTACCCGGGCTGAAGTCTCGTGGTGTATCTGCACCTAAAGAGGCATTAACCGTGTCGTAAATAAAGTAACGTGATTCATTTAAGCCAACAGTACCGCTTAAGTCATAGTAAGTATCTTTTAAGAAGCCACCAGTGAATCGACCTTTAGTACCAATAGTTAAAGAAGTATCAGTAATGTTGCCGCCAAAGTTAGGTGTAAAGCCACCTGGAAGCATCTCATTAAAGGCAAAACAATCTGGGTTGTTTGCTACACCATTTATGTAAGCAGGATCATCTAGTACATTGCCGTCTGTTATTGTGATAGTTGGACAGTTAGCACTCATATCAGGTGTTGTGTCGGCAACAAGTAATGTTTCGCCACCATCATTTGAGTAAACACCAGAACGTGTTTGCGGATTACGGTAATAAAAACCGCCACGTACATCACGTTCAGAGTAGTTACCAAACATGTAAAATTCAGAGTCGTTTGTTAGCTCTAAACCCACATTACCAAAAATAGTAATATCGTCATCTACTTCTGGTGCACCCCATACTTGTGCAAGAGAAGATACTTCAGGCACACCGGCAGCTGAAAGTGCTGCAGCATCGGCACGTTGAACTGAACGACTTGTTGCATCAGCTGTTTTATATTGAAAGCTTAAATTAGCAAAACCATTGTCGGTAAACGGTAAACCTACGTTACCCGACACTTGTGTTGTATCGCCATCACCTTCATAAAATTGACCATGGCGGATTTCTAATTTACCACCTTCTGAAGCGTCTTTTAGTTGGAAATTCATTACACCGGCGATTGCATCAGAACCATACTGCGCAGCCGCGCCATCGCGAAGTACTTCTACTTGTTTAATCGCAATGCTTGGAATAACTGAAATATCTGCGCCTTGCGCGCCATCGTTAATACCACCGCCTAAAAATGCGATTACAGAAGCACGGTGACGACGTTTGCCGTTTAAAAGAACCAATGTGCTGTCTGACGGTAAACCACGTAAGTTAGCTGGACGAACAAGAGAAGCCGCATCACTGATAGGGTTTTGGTGTACGTTAAACGATGGTACTGCACCTTTTAAAAGTTCAAGCATGTCAGTGTTACCTGACTTTTCAAGCTCTTCGCCGCCAATAATGTCGATTGGAACCGGTGAGTCACCTATTGAACGAGGAGCTGAACGCGTACCTACTACGGCAATTTTCTCAACGTTTTTATTTACTTTAGTTTGTTCCTGCTCGTCTGCCGCAATAGCAGATCCAGAAATAAATAACCCTGCAGTGGTTGTAGCTAAAGCAAATTTGATTGCTTGGTTTAGCGCATTACTTTTTAATTTCATTCTAATTTTCCCCAGTTAGAATAATTCTTATTTTTGATGTAAATTTCACATCATTTGTTTTAACTTAATTTTTTGTTTCACATAAGTTTGAGGTTTTAGCTCAAAAGCCTAATCAATTAAGCTTACTTTTTGTGAAGTCCTATCTACAGACTATAGATAAAAAACAGGAAGGGCAATTACTAATTAACCGTTTGATAACAAAAAGATTCAATTTAAGAAAAAATGCAACAGTGGTGCAAAGTAAAACTAAAACGAACTAAATAAGTGCAAATAAGGCTATTGAGGGGAATATTAATGCGCTAACTGCATTTAAATGTTATTTATTTGTTTCTTTTTTTGTGGGGTTTTCAATGTTTTGTGCGTACCGCCAAGCTGCTAATTTTTCTTTGTATTCATCCCATACGCAGGGACAGCAACTGCCACCACCGCAACATTCATCAGATTTTGGTTTTTCAGGTTTTTGCGGTAATTGATTTGTTATATTCTGCATTGTTGTATGTATTTAATACTAATTTGGTGCAAAGGGTAAGTTAAAGGGTGTTGAAAGTAAATTATTCTTTGTGAACCTGTGCTGCTGTGTGAAAATAAAAGTTATGCGATTATATAAAGTTATTCACCGTGCACCTTGGCGGGTAGTTAAAATTAGTAAAAAACGCCAACAGCTGCGTTTTCGCCGTGCTATGGTGGCGCTTAAAATCGCACTCGCCCAAGAAAAACAAGAAACTAAAGAAATGCTCTCTATTTATAGGCGTTACACTCAAGGCCACACAAGTAAAGAAGAGTTAAAACGCGCAAATGAGCAATTTGTTGATATTTTAAAAGGGTTAGGGCTCGGTGTATTTGCTGTATTACCTTTTGCTCCGCTTACAATTCCTTTAGTTGTTAAATTAGGGAGTTTGGTGGGAGTTGATGTACTGCCAAGTTCGTTTAATATGAACAAATCTATTAAAGAACTAGATGCTAAAATAGATCAAGAAAATCAAAAGCAAGAATCTAAAAACAGCTTAAAAAAGTAGCTAAAATCCCTTCAAATTAGCGATACCTTTTAGGTGCGCTTATTGATATGCTCTTAAGTACCATTTTTATATTATATGAGCTTTTTAATGAGTGCATTACTACGTCATACATCTTCTGGTATTCCTTTATCTTTTATTCTTAAAAACGAATTATCTGACTGGCAAGCACAGCAGCCTGCATTTATACAAAATTGGTTAACTAATACAGGTTTTGAAAAGCAAGGTGTTGCTTTAATTCCTGATGCTAAAACGGGCGAGTTAAGCCAGGTATTTTGTTTAATGCAAAGCAGCGATGATTTTTGGGCTGCGGGTAATTTAGCAAATACACTTCCTACAGGTACTTATCAAATTCAAGGCGACAGCGCTTTTGTAGAGCAGGTTGCTTTAGGGTTTGTACTTGGTGGTTACGAATTTAGTGAATACAAAGAAAAACCAACAGCAAAGGCGCAATTAGCCATTAGCGATAAAGCGTTATATGAACGCATTAGCCAACAAGCTGATGCCATTACACTTGCACGTGATTTAGTTAATACTCCAGCGGTAGATATGATGCCGCAACATTTATCGCAAGTTATGGAAGATTTAGCTGCAACTTACAATGGCGAATTTTCACAGTGGGTTGGCGATGAGTTACTAGAGCAAAACTACCCGACTATTCATATGGTGGGTCGTGCAAGCGAAAATAAACCGCGTTTACTTGATTTAAAATGGGGCGCGACAGATGCTCCATTAATTACGCTAGTCGGTAAGGGCGTATGTTTTGACTCAGGCGGACTTGATTTAAAACCAAGCTCTGGTATGCGTAACATGAAAAAAGACATGGGCGGCGCGGCGCATGTAATTGCACTAGCGCAGCTTATTATGGCAGCTAACTTACCAATTAGATTACGTGTACTTGTACCAGCGGTTGAAAATGCAGTATCGCGCAATGCATTTCGCCCAGGCGATGTTATTAAAACGCGCAAAGGTATTATGGTCGAAATTGATAATACAGACGCTGAAGGCCGCTTAGTATTGTGTGATGCATTAAGCGAAGCGCAAAACGATAATCCTGAGCTAATTATTGATTTTGCTACCCTCACGGGTGCATGTCGTGTTGCACTGGGCACGGAGCTTCCGGGCTTTTTCTCAACAGAGCGCGATGTAGCAAATGGCATTATTGACGCCGGTTTAAGTGTACATGACCCTGTTTGGCAACTTCCGTTGTTTGAGCAATACAAAAGCTTACTAAAAAGTGATGTAGCCGATATGGCAAATTGCGCAAGCACACCGTTTGGTGGTGCTATTACCGCAGCGCTTTACTTAAAAGAATTTGTTGAACCAACAACACCGTGGGTACACTTTGATGTAATGGCATGGAACTTACGTGCATTACCAGGTCGTCCAACGGGTGGTGAAGCATTAGGTATTCGTGCTGTATTTAACTACTTACAAAATCGTTTTAATAAGTAAGTTTTTAATTCAATAGTAAGAACTTGAGCTTTATGAGCTTTAAACCTCATAAAGCTCAAGTGGCAAGTTATCTGGATCGGCAAAAAAGGTAAACTTTTTGCCGGTTATTTCATCCACTCTAATATCCTCAACGTTTACATCGCACGACTCTAAATACGTTTTTGCAATCTGTACATCCGCTACCTTAAAAGCTAAATGTCTTAAGCCTTGTGCTTCTGGATAGCTGGGTCTTTCGGGCGAACCATCAAACGAAAATAGCTCTATTTGGCTACCATCGGGCATGGCTAAATCTAATTTATATGAATTACGATCAGCTCTAAAGTGCTCATTAATAACGTTAAGTTTAAGTACATTGCTATAAAAGTGTTTAGAACGTGCATAGTCACTACAAATTATAGCAGCGTGATGAATACCTAAAAGTTTCAAATTTAATTCCTTAAAAAGCAAAAACGCACTTAAATAAGTGCGTTTTAAATGTGGCTTATTACATGTTGTGCTAGCTTTGCTCGGCTTCTTTACATGCTTTAACGGCCGGTGCTACAAGCTCTAAACCTGTTTGATCACATGGTGGTAAAGCAGCATCGCTTACACTAATAGGCGTTACACGTTCGCCCCATTTTATGTAACTTGCAGCCCACGTAAGGCCTGCACCAAATGCTGCAGACATAATGTTTGAATGCGGTTTAATTAACCCTTGCTCAACCGCTTCACATAACGCTATCGCAATAGTCGCAGCAGAGGTATTACCATACTCACCAATGTTAACCATTACTTTTTCGTCAGGTACTTTTAAGCGATGCTGAATAGCCTGAATAATACGTAAGTTAGCTTGGTGTGGAACGAGTACATTAATGTCGTCAAGGCTTAAATCAGCTTGCTTAAGTACGTCGTCGCAGGCTTCACTCATACCTTTTACAGCACGTTTAAAAATTTCACGGCCTTCAAATAATAAATCAGAAGGACCAATTGGCTCATACTTATTTAAATCGCTACCAAAGTTGGTGATGTGTAAAATATCGCGGTCTTCGCTGTCACAACCGGTTTTGGTACCAAGTAAACCCGCTGGCGTATCGGCAGCTTCAAGTATTACTGCACCTGCGCCATCGCCAAATAAAACAGCGCTGTCGCGACGTGCCCAGTTTACATACCAGGTCATACGTTCAGCGGCAATAACGACTGCTTTTTTGATCATACCCGCTTGAATTTGTGCTGTAGCAGCTTGCAATGCATATAAAAAGCCCGAACATGCCGCGTTTGTATCCATTGCGGCAGCGCCTGTTGCACCTATATATTTTTGCACTTGTGAGGCGGTATTTGCCACAACAGTAGAAGGTGTACAGGTTGCTAATATCACTAAATCAATATCTTTAGGATCAATGCCTGCGCACGCAATAGCATGCTTAGCAGCAACGGTTGCCAGCTCAGCGGTACTTACATGACTCACTCGGCGAGATTTAATGCCTGTACGCGTGGTTATCCACTCGTCGGTGGTATCAACTATTTCACTAATTTCATCGTTGCTAATGCTTGCTGGTGGAATGCATTTACCCCAACCAGTGATATGTGCGTAAGGCATAGTATGTTCTCTTAAGGTGGTCTGACATGTGTTACTAATGGGGGAGTTATACCAAAAAACGGCTTTCAAGACTAGTTTATAGCATGTTTTGTATCGTAAATATTCGCAATTACAGGTTATTTAAGGTAATGCTAGTATAAAAAAGGAGCAAGTATGAAAACAACACTAATAACAACATTAACTTCAATAACGCTGGCATTAATAACAAATGGGGCATTTGCTCAACAGCATAAAATTATTTATGCGGGCAGTTTACTTGCATCCGAAGATCAAAAAGTAAAAACAGAGCAAACGTTAGTCATCACAGATAATACAATAACAGCCATTAAAAACGGCTACCTCACAAAAGCAGAACTTAACCTACCTGATGCCGATATTATCAATCTTAAAAATCAATTTGTAATGCCTGGTCTTATTGATATGCATGTTCACGTAACGTTTGAGCGAGATGCTAAAGCAAACCCTCACCGCTGGGCAACAGAATATGACGCCGATTATGCTTTGCGCTCAATTAAATATTTACAACGTACGCTCGATGCGGGTTTTACATCAGTGCGAGATTTAGGTAGCGATCACAAAGTTATATTTCCGCTAAAACGTGCTATTGAGCGAAATGATATTAACGGCCCTCGCATTTTTGCAGCGGGTAATACAATATCGCCTACCGGCGGACACGCAGATATGCACGGATATCGAAAAGATATTACAGATGCGGTTACAGGCGGGATTGGTATTTGTAATGGCGCGGATGATTGTAGCCGTGCGGTACGCGAGGTAATTAAAAGTGGTGCTGATGTAATTAAAATTACTGCCACGGGTGGAGTACTAAGTAATACTGCTGCTGGGGTTAACCAACAACTTACAGATGCAGAGCTGATTGCAATTGTTGATACGGCTCACCACTTAGGACGTAAAGTTACAGCCCATGCACACGGTACACAAGGTATAAAAGCGGCCTTAAAAGCCGGTGTAGATTCTATTGAGCATGGCTCTTATTTAGATAAAGAGGCAATAAAGTTATTTAAAAAAACGGGGGCTTATTTAGTACCGACGCTTTTAGCGGGGGCAACGGTAAGTGAAGAGGTGCTTACAAACCCAAATATGCCACCGGCAATAGCCGACAAAGTGCGTGAAGTGACTCCAAAAATGCAGGCTTCGTTTAAACTTGCACTGAAAAACAAGGTTAATATAGCTTTTGGAACAGACTCTGGGGTGTCGCGTCATGGGCTCAATGCTAACGAGTTTAGTTTAATGGTAAACAATGGTATGAGCGAAGCCCAAGCTATTAAATCAGCAACCATACATGCAGCTAAACTGCTGGGGCAAAGCGCACTCATTGGCGACTTGAGTGTTGGTAAACAAGCAGATATTATCAGTGTGAATGGCTCACCGCTTAAAAATATCGACGTACTTAAAAACGTACAATTTGTTATGAAAGCCGGGCAAGTTTATAAACAATAGGGAAGGTTATGAGCAGCAAAATAAAAGTGTCGTTATTTAATCATTTGATTGACGCTGAGCGCCAGTTACTAGACCCAGAAGTTCGCCAATCTGAGCGCGCATTAGACGCTTTACTCGATGATGAATTTATCGAAATTGCTGCCAATGGCATTACATTTAATAAATACCAAGTACTTACCCGCTTACCTACCGAGGTTGTGCCACAGTTTTATAATCAGCATTTTAAGGGCCGAATGCTAAGCGATGATGTAGTGCAACTTAGTTACCAAGCTGCTTTTAGGCGCTCTGCTCGCGCTGAGTTTAATTATTCATTGCGTATGTCGCTTTGGCGTAAAAGTAATGAACAATGGAAAATGGTGTTTCACCAAGGAACGCCTTGTGCGCCGTTTTCAATTTCGATGGATGATGATTAAAAATCATATAACCGTTAAAATAACCTTATTAAACATTTGATTGGGCAATAACCTGTTGTTAATGCGTACCGACCCCACCATTAGTCGATTATTAATGCTGCGAAGCGGCGCTATTGCCGTGCAATTAATTGCGGTACTTAGCGTTTATTTTTTACTAGAACATCAAATTGCATTACTGCCTCTACTTATTGTTATTGCCGTTGAGGCTGTGTTTCAGCTTATTAGCCTATTTGCTTATCGTAATGTAAGCCGTGCTAAACCTTTGGGTATGTTGATGCAGTTAACTGCAGACGTGTTATTTTTAACGGTTTTACTATCGCTAAGCGGCGGTGCAACTAATGCGTTTGTTTCGCTGTTATTGCTCCCAATAATGATCGCTGCTGTTACGCTGCGAGAAAAAGGATTAGCTTATATTGCGGTATTAGCCATTGCCGCATACAGTTTGCTACTTATAAAGATGCCCGATCACAGTATGCATCAAATGAATATGAGTGGTCATTTTATTGGCATGTGGGTTAATTTTGTTTTAAGTGCCAGCGTAATCGCACTTGTTATTGGCGCAATGAGCAGGGCACTTAAAGAGCGAGAGCGAATTATTGCAAACGTGCGTGAAAAACAATTGCGTAATGAACAGCTTGTTACCCTTGATGGGGCTGCTGCACAAATCACCCATCAACTAGCGACCCCAATTGCAAATTTACAGCTATTGTTTGAAGAGTTATTAGAAGACCAGCCAAATAACCCTATTGTTAAGCACATGCAAGCGCCGCTTACTCAGTGTAGTACGCAACTTAACGACTTTAGAAAACTCTCAGAGCAATTACGCCTTAAAAATTCGCAAAAGCATACCACCGTAAAGCAACTGCAAACGCAAATTACAGATACGCTTTTACTGCAATACCCTGATCAGCACATTAAATGGATAACGCCACCTATTGCGGCAACGCTATTGAGTGATGCGATGTTATTGCCTGCTATTTTAAATTTATTGCAAAATGCCGCGCTCGCTAATCAAAAACAAGGCCAAACTCAATTAGAGCTGAGTTGGCAGCAAGATAACTTACATAGTGAATGCGTTTACTTGTTAATTCGCGATTTTGGCCGTGGCTTTTCATCATCGCAATTAGCAGAGCTTGGCGGGCAACTTATGCCAAGCGATCAAGGAATGGGGCTTGCTGTGCTTTTGTCAAACGTTACTTTTGAGCGTTTAAATGGCTCACTTACCTTGTTTAACCATGCAGATGGCGGCGCTGTCGCCAAAGTTAAACTCGCTATTGTAAACACTGAGAATAACGCCTCATGAAGTTACTTATAATTGAAGACGACATTAATTTAGCCAGCACACTGGCAAGGCGTTTAACTAAACAGGGCTTTACCTGTGAGGTGGCGCATAATCAAAGTGATGCGTTACTTACCGCGCGTAAACTATTGCCCGACTTTGTTTTATTAGACATGAAACTAGGTGACGATAACGGACTTGCACTAATAAAGCCGCTGCGTAGTTTGCTCCCCCAAACTCATATTGTTTTACTAACTGGGTTTGCAAGTATTGCAACCGCAGTAGAGGCAATGCGGTTAGGTGCAAACGATTACCTTACTAAGCCGGTTGATATGGCAACATTATTAAAAGCGCTTAACACCGAGCCTGTGGCATTGGCATCGAATGTTATTGATGATGCGGTTATGTCGCCGGAGCGCTTAGAGTGGGAGTATATTCAACAAGTATTGCACAGCAATAATGGCAATGTGTCGGTTACCGCGCGGCAACTTAATATGCATAGGCGTACTTTGCAGCGCAAGTTACAAAAAAAGCCGGTGCAACAGTAATTTAGTACTTAATTTAAGGAAAGTGTTATGAGCGATGATGCAGCAGCACTCATGCAAAATCAAAAAATTATATTATTTGATGCGCAATGTAAGCTGTGCAGCGCGTGGTGTAATTTTATTATTGCTCACGATAAAAATACTATTTTTAAATTATGCAGCGTGCAATCTCCAAAAGGGGAATTGCTGTTAACGCATTTTGGTTTTTCAACAACTGAATATGCCTCAATGGTGCTTGTTGAAAATGGTAAAGCATTTACACAAAGCCATGCTTTTTTTAATGTTGTTAAGCAGCTAGGTTACCCATACAAGCTAGCAAACGTATTTAGTATTTTGCCAAATAGTTTTAATAATTGGTTATACGATAGGGTTGCTTTAAACCGCTATACCTTATTTGGAAAATATCAGTATTGCAGAATTCCCAACCCAGATAATGCTAAACATTATTTATAAATTAGGCGTTAATACACTGCAGTATAAGTAGATGATAGGTTTATGAGGTTGTGTTAAAATCGCCGCGTTTAATTTTAGCTAACGGTATAAAAGGCTTTTTTCATGGCAAACACAGCACATGCACTTCACATTTTGGTAAAGCACAAAGAGATTGCAGAAGATATTATTAAGCAATTAGGTAAAGGTGCAAAGTTTCAGACCTTAGCTAAAAAGTATTCGTCATGCCCATCGGGTAAAAAAGGCGGTGACTTAGGTGAATTTAGACGCGGACAAATGGTTCCACAGTTTGACAAAATTGCATTTAAAGGCGCAATTTTAGAGCCCCACCTAGTTAAAACTAAATTTGGCTGGCATGTAATTAAAGTACTTTATCGTACTTAGTTTACTTTTAAGTAAAGAAGTAACCTTCGCTGTATAGAAAAAGGCTGCAATGTGCAGCTTTTTTTAGTTTTAGTTTTAGTTAGTTATTATTTTGCTAAATTAAAATCTATAGTCATTTCTAAGTCTTCATCAACTACCGCAATACCATTAACTACTTTAGGTGCATAACGCCATTTAGAAAGAGAGCGAATCGCTGCTTTATCAAAAATTTTCACAGGCTCAGCTTTAATCACTTTAATATTAACTGGCTTACCAGATGTATCTACATCAAAAGACATTGTCACACTACCTTCAATTTTTTCACGGACACTTTTAATTGGATACTCCGGAGGACTGGGCATTATCAGTGTAGCGTTAGGGCTATCAGGTAGATGTGTTGTCGAACAAGCGGTTAAAAGAAACAGTGACGTCAATGTTGTAATTATATATTTCATTATAAATCCCTTTATAGGTATTATTATCGATTTGTTAGAGGTCGTTTCTATAATGACACCAAAAGAGATTCAAGGTAAATAATAAATTTGTATTGTTTTTGAACTGATGAATAAACAAGAAAGGCTGCATTGCGCAGCCTTTCTTAATTTTAAACTTTATTTGTGTATTAAGCGTCTTCCTTGGCTTCTTCTTCACTAATCTGTTTTAGTGCTTGAATGAATGAGTCGCTTGGTTGTCCGCCAGTAAGTGCATATTTATCGTTTATGATAAATGTAGGGACGGAAGTAATACCCATTTGTTTAAAGCGGTCTTGCTCTTGGCGTACGTCTTGTACGTATTTGTCTGAATGTAGAATACCGCGCGCAGTTTCTTTATCAAGACCTACTTTTTCAACAACGTCGAGTAGTGCTTCTTCTTGATTTAAGTATTTTAAATCAGTGAAGTGCGCTTCAAAAAAGGCAAGTTTTAATTCGGTTTGCTTACCTTCTTCACGTGCCCACATTAATAAACGATGCAAATCAAAGCTGTTGATCATGATGCGTTTGCCATCAAAATTAAAGGTAAACCCAGCACGTTGACCAGCTTCGAACATGTTTTTACGATTTTCGTCGCCTTGCTCTTCTGTTAGGTTGTACTTTTGCATTAAATGTTCGTTTAAGTCTTGACCTTCAATTGGCATATCTGGGTTTAGTTCAAAAGGATGCCACGTAATATCTGCGCTCATTTCGTCTTTGAGTTGCTCTAGTGCAGTTTCTAGGTTTTTATAACCCACTACACACCAAGGGCACATTACGTCTGAAACGATATCAATTTTAAAGTTTTTCATATTTATCCTTTTGAGGATTGCTTTGGTATAACAGGGGATATTGGGATGAACTGCACTTTATCAATGCCAAACTAAAAAGAGCAGCTAAGCAGCTGCTCTTGAAGGTATTCAGTTTTAAGCGTTAAGGCCAAATGGGTCGTCAATACTATAACTTGGTTGTGTAAACCAATGAGGGCCGTTGTCGGTCATGTAAAAATGATCTTCTAAACGCACGCCAAATTCATCGGGTATAACTAACATTGGCTCGTTACTAAAGCACATGCCTGGGGCAAGTGGGGTTTTATCACCGCCAACTAAGTATGGCCATTCGTGAATATCTAGCCCAATGCCGTGCCCCGTTCGATGCGGGCAACCCGGTGTTTGGTACTGCGGGCCTAGCCCTTGCGCTGCTAAATAGTTACGTGCGCCCGCGTCAACGTCTTCGCACGTAGCACCAATTTTAGCTGCATTAAACGCGGCCATTTGCGCTGCTTTTTCATGATCCCAAAACATCCGTTGGCGCATTGTTGGTTCGCCAAATACATAGGTACGGGTTATATCTGATAAGTAATCGTGTACTTTACAGCCAGTATCAATTAGCACCATATCGCCTTTTTTAAGTATTTGGGCATCTTTAACACCGTGCGGGAAAGACGTTGCAACACCAAATAAAACAATACAAAAATAGTTACCTGGTGCACCTACTTTTTGGTGTGCTTGCTTAATAAAAGCTTCTACTTCGGTGGTGGTTATCCCCTCATAAAGCATGCTTGCTGTGGCTTGATGTACGGCTAAGGTCATGTCCATCGCGCGTTGCATTAAGCTAAGTTCATGAACTGATTTATGCATACGGCAATGCGCCGTTACAGGTTGTGCATTTATGAGGGTTAAACCCATTTGTGCTTTATTAATGCCGTCGAATATAAAAAATTGTGCGCTTTCATCAATGCCAATAGTTGCGTTTTCATTAATATTTAACTTTTTTAATACTTCGACAAAAAGTGCATAAGGATTTTCGTGCTCTTGCCACCCATGAATAGGCCCATCTATTACTTTAAACCCGTTTAGTGAACCAATTTCGAAATAAGGCGCAATGTACTGTACTTCACCAAGGGCGGGTAATATCGCGCCAACCATACGTTCGCTCGCGTACCATTTCATGCCTGTAAAGTAGGTAAGGTTGGTGCCAGCGTTTAAATAAATTGCATCTATGTTGTTTGCTAGCATATACGCTTGAGCCTTGGCTATGCGCTCTAAATGTTCGTCAGCTGCGATAGGGGTCAGCGTTTGCGTCATGTTACTTAGGCTTGCCAGCGCTTGCTCGCTTGATTGTGTACCAATACCGATGGTGGTCATATTTTTCTCCTTGGATTTTTAGCTAGTGTGATTAATACCAAGGTAAAATTCAATGTTATGCGATAAGAGGCTATTAGTTTATAGCCTCTTAAAATGGCATATTATTTTTTAGCGTAAGGTAAACGCGTGAGTTTATTACTTGTGTGGTAGCTATCAAGCCCGGTTACTGCCACCGTTTCAATAGCCTGTAAATCTAAAAAGCCATCACTTTGAAGTGCTACTTCATCTAAATACACATCAGTGATTTCACCTATTACAAGCTCTGTGCCATTGATGGCTAAATGTTGGTTTTCTACAAATTTAACCGAGTACTTTAAGCGGCTTTCTTTAACAAAAGGCGCTGCAAAGTCATTTAAATATTCGGTCGTTAAACCTGTCGCTGTAAATTCCGACTCGCCTTTATTGTAGCGGGCTGATGTTTGATGAGCTTGCTTATAAATAGCCTTATTAACCTGGTTAATGGTGTAACTACCAGTTTCGATTATGTTTTCGAACGTATGGCGAGGCACGCTATTTGGGCGCATTATCATCCCAACTAGCGGCGGGTGAGCACCTAAATGAATAACTGAGCTAACAATGGCGAGATTAGTATTGCCTTGTTTGTCTTGCGTGCCAATTAAGTTGGCGCTTTTAAAACCCGAAAGCGAATTAATTAAATGAGTACGGGTATGTTTTTCAAGTGCGTTTATGCGTTCTTTAGTAAAATGCATTAAAGGTCCTTACCACGGTATGGTTTCGCCTTGCCAATCTAAGTAGGCAGGCTCACCATTGAGTTCTAAATGAGGGTTATTAAAAGTAAGTGTAAAAAGCTGCTTGGCTACAAATTCAGCTGTAAAGAGTTTTCCAGCAGGTACGTTTTTTTGAAATGGCTTTGAAAGCGCAGTATCAGTAGTCCCTGGGTGAAATAAAACGAGCTTGGTATTTTTAGCTCTGCGTGCAAGTTCAATCGCTGCGGTTTTAAATAGCATGTTAAGCGCAGCCTTAGAGGCGCGATACGTATACCAACCTCCTAATTTATTGTCGTTGATGCTGCCCACACGCGCACTGAGTGCTGTAATAGTGCACTGCGTTTTGTGTGTTAAAAGAGGCAAAATACTCTGCAAACAAAGTAGGGGAGTTAGGGTGTTTGAATTTAGAAGTTGGCTAAAATACTCAGCGTCTAAATCCTCTAGCTTTTTTTCAGGCATATGGGTTTCGTTGTGCAGTTTACCATTGAATATAATAACTTGTTGTATATCGGCATTTTGCTCTTTCAGGTAATTAGTAACACGCGCTAAACTTTGTTTTGTGTAGTCAGTATGCAGGTGGACAACACTTGAACCAGATTCAATACTTTTTGAACTAATACAAACAATTTGATGAGTAGGCGTGTTTATTTGTAGATGTTCTATATATGCATTTGCTATGGCACTGCTTGCGCCGAATAAAACAATAGTTTTCATTTATCACCTTTTGCTTTTAGTCCACATTGGCCGTTACTGCACTGAGTATTTGGCATTAAAAAGCGACTGATGGGGTGCCTATATTTAGCAAATAACAGGTATCCGCAGTCAGCGAAAAAGCGAATTATTGGCAAGCGAAAAATTTTCAACCAGCTGTGTTTATCCACTATTTTCCATGCTTCGTACGTTACATCAAGCCCGTAAATCATTTCACCTGATTGCTTTTGGGCTTGCAGGTAGTTCATTGCTTTGTCTTTATCAATATACGGGTAGCGTTCACTAAAGTCGCTCGCGTTAAGATCTTCAAGCGTAATTAGATTTTTAGAGTCTGCATGTTTTAGTTGCTGCATTTCGGTGCTACAAAGTGGGCAGTTTCCGTCGTAAAAAATGATCATGTAATTGCTTTGTGATTATTTTATATATACTTTTTTACGACAAGACATTGCAAATGGATCTATTAAATATCTCTTCATGATGATATTAATAGTGTCCTACGAAACAAAGGAGAATGAGAAATGAGTGAACAATATGCCGCCTTGCGAGGTAATGTAAATTTACTTGGGCAATTACTAGGACAAACTATTAAGGATGCTCAAGGCCAAGCTATTTTAGATAAAGTAGAAGAAATTCGGGCTTTATCTAAATCATCTCGCAGTGGTAATGAAGACGACAGACAAGCGCTAATAGATGTTTTACATGCGCTTAGTGATGAAGAGCTTTTGCCGGTTGCCCGTTCATTTAATCATTTTTTAAACCTTGCTAATGTAGCAGAACAATTTCATACCGTTTCGCGTTTTAATGACGTTGGCCTTGGTCAACAAAACCCTCTCACTCAAACATTAAAAACGTTAGTTACAAAAGCAGAACAAGGCCAGCTAGATAGTAATCATTTGGCCGAAACACTCTCAAAACTCCACATAAACTTAGTATTAACCGCCCACCCAACCGAGGTGACGCGCCGTACTATTATTAACAAACATGTTGAACTAAGTGATTGCTTAGCGTCATTAGAGCGAAAAGATAACTTACCGCTAGAGCGAGATGCTATTTTAAATCGTATTGAACAGCTTATTAGCCAGGCTTGGCATACCGACGACATTCGTCGCTCTCGCCCAACGCCAGTTGATGAAGCTAAATGGGGTTATGCGGTAATCGAAAACAGTCTTTGGCACGCTGTTCCGCGCTTTTTACGTGAATTTTCAGCCAATGTTAAAGATCAATTAAGTTTAGAGCTACCAAAAGATTACAGCCCTATTGAGTTCACATCTTGGATGGGTGGGGACCGTGATGGAAATCCATTCGTAACATCGCAGGTTACAGCAGAGGTGCTTGACCACGGTCGTTGGATGGCGCTTAACTTATATATTCAAGATTTAAAAACGTTATGCGCTGAACTCTCTATGTCAGACGCCAGTGATGAGCTTATTGAGTTGGCAGGTCAAGACTTTGAACCATACAGAGCGGTGATCAAAAAGCTTAAAAACCAAGTTGCAGAGACCGTGGCTCACCTGGGCGCTAAAATTAAAAATAAGCGTAGCGATTCACAAGATTTAATTACCGATATTAATCAGCTTAAGCATCCGGTTGAGGTGTGCTACCGCTCGTTATTAAAGTGTAATATGAAAGTAGTTGCTGATGGATTATTGCTTGATTTACTGTACCGTATTAATAGCTTTGGCTTGCGTTTGGCTAAACTCGATGTGCGCCAAGATTCGTCTCGTCACAGCGATGTTTTTTCTGAGCTGACTCGTTATTTAGGTTTAGGCGACTACAACCAATGGCAAGAGCAAGATAAACAAGCTTTTTTACTTACTGAACTTAACTCTCGCAGACCGCTTATTCCAAAACATTGGCAACCAAGCCCTGATGTTCAAGAAGTGCTAGACACCTTTGATGTTATTGCTAAGCAAGACGAACAAACATTTGGCTTGTATATTATTTCGATGGCGCGAACAGCATCAGACATTTTAGCAGTACAATTATTGCTAAAAGAAAGCGGCTGTAGCTTTGATTTACCAGTAGCACCGTTATTTGAAACACTCGACGATTTAAACGCAGGCAGTGATGTAATTACTACATTACTTGATAATGTGTGGTATCGCGGGCACATTAAAAACACCCAAAATGTAATGATTGGTTACTCTGATTCTGCTAAAGATGCCGGCATGATGGCAGCAGGTTGGGCGCAGTACGAAGCTATGGATAAACTAGTGCAGCTTGCTGATGAGCGTGGTATTGAACTTATTTTATTCCACGGACGTGGTGGCACAGTAGGGCGTGGTGGCGCACCTGCTGCACAAGCGCTGCATTCACAACCGCCAGGTTCGTTAAAAGGTGGTTTGCGTGTAACCGAGCAAGGCGAGATGATCCGCTTTAAATTTGGTTTACCTGATGTAGCACTGCAAAGCTTAAATATTTACGCAGGTGCAGTACTACAAAGTAACTTATTACCGCCGCCGGAACCAAAACCGCAGTGGCGCGAAGTAATGAAGCTAATAAGTGAGGAGTCGTGTGAACATTACCGTAATGTAGTTCGCCACGATGAAAACTTTGTACCTTACTTCAGAATGGCAACGCCTGAGCTTGAGCTGTCTAAGTTGCCGCTTGGCTCGCGTCCAGCAAAACGTAATCCTAATGGTGGCGTTGAAAGCCTGCGTGCTATTCCATGGATTTTTGCGTGGAGCCAAAACCGTTTAATGCTTCCTGCATGGTTAGGTGCGTTAACTGGCTTAAAAGCTGCGCTTAATAAGTACGGCGCAGAAACCCTAAACGAAATGAGCCTACAGTGGCCATTCTTTAGATCGCGCCTAGAAATGCTAGAAATGGTATTTAGTAAAGCCGATTGCTGGTTGAGTGAGCATTACGATAATGCGCTGGTGGAAGATATGTACAAACCATTGGGTGTAACACTTCGTAAAGAGCTTCAAGAAGCGATTAGCTTGGTGCAATCACTTAGCCCACAAAAAAGCCTACTCGCCGAACAACCTTGGATTAAGGAGTCGATTAGTTTACGTAATCCGTACACCGATCCACTTAACCTATTACAGGTTGAGCTTTTACGCCGTGCTCGCTCAGAGGAAAAACGAAACGAAGGTGACATTGATAATGCGTTAATGATCACGATGACAGGTATAGCTGCAGGTATGCGTAATACCGGCTAACACTTTATTTTGTTAGGTATACCTATTGATATTAAAAGGGAGCACGCGATGTGCTCCCTTTTTTTGCGTTAAATAGGCTGGTATTTAACACCCTAACCTTTTAAACTACTTAGCCATTGAATAATTAAAAAATATTATGGCTTCAGCAACTTTTACTGTACAGCAAGATACAGCACTTACAAATTCGCACTTCCCATTAAGCGTAGCGCAAACAGCGTCATTACGTTGTCAATTAAAATCACAACGTGGCATATTAAATTCTAATAATATTAAACAGTTATGTGCACAGCTAAATGTGTCTGATGATGTATTACTACAAGGTTTAGTGCCTTTAGCTTCTGAGTATGCCGTTGCGCCAGTGTCAGATTTTCATGTAGGCGCAATTGTTAAAGCGCTTGATGAAAAGGGTGAGGTAAACTTTTACTTTGGTGCGAATGTAGAGTTTGATCATCAAGCATTGAGTTTAGTGGTTCATGCAGAGCAATCGGCTATAAATAACGCATGGTTAAACGGCGCTAAAAAAATAGTTAAAATTGCGATTAGCGATGCGCCTTGTGGGTATTGTCGCCAGTTTATGAACGAACTAGCTGATGCGAAAGAGTTTGATATTTTACTTCCTGATCAGCAATTTAAACTTGCTGAATTACTGCCGCATTCATTTGGACCTACCGATTTAGGTAACGAATTTAGCTTGTTTAACCCAAAACCACAGCAAGGTAATTTTAGCTTTGATGGCCTTGATGAAACCCTTGCGCGTTTTGCACTTAATGCGTACGTGCCTTACAGTCAAAACTTTAGCGCCGTAAAAATAAGTACATTTAGTGATGGTGATTTTTACGGAAGTTACGCCGAAAATGCAGCTTACAGTCCAAGTTTATCGCCACTACAAAGTGCACTAAGTCAGTTCTTTTTAGCTGGGCTTAGCTTTAACGAAAGTACGGTGAAGGGAATAACATTGCTCGAAACAGCGGGTCGTGAAAACCAGTCGCAAGTGGCAAAAGCTGTGCTTGCCAGTTTTACGCATTTACCAGCACTTAAAGTAATTAGCGCACCACTTAAATAGTGGCTTGCATACAATAAAGCACAGCCGGAGCTGTGCTTTATTAAAGCGAGTAATTCTATCGAATTAACTCACTCACTGCTATAACCTGTATTAATCAAGTAATACTTTAGCTGCTTCTAATACTACTGCTACAGATTTACGCTCAATTTCACCGTGATCTACATTTGGTATTTCTTGGCGAGTACGGTTAACAAGTACGCCTGCTACACATGCTGCTTGTAATCCAAGGGCTGCACACATAGTAAATAATGTTGCCGATTCCATTTCGTAGTTCATCACGCCCAATTTTTGCCACTCTTCGCAGCTACCTTGTAGTGATTTAGGAACGTAACCAGAGTGCGTATCGTAACGCTCTTGCCCTGGGTAGAATGTATCGCTTGATGCAGTAATGCCAATATGAAAATCGATATTTAGGTTTTTACATGCTTGTACCATAGCTTGTGTTGCATAAAAGTCAGATACAGCAGGGTAGCTAAGTGGTGCAAAATGTTGGCTAGCTCCATCTAAACGTACAGACGCTTGGCTAATTAAAATTTCGCCTTCGTTAATGTGTGGCTGAATTGCACCGGTTGTACCAATACGTAAAAATTTACGCACGCCAAGTTGTGCTAATTCTTCTACTGCAATCGACGTAGATGGACCACCAATACCTGTAGAACATATAACCACAGAGTGGCCGTTTAATTGACCTAAGTAAACATGAAACTCGCGAGTTTGAGCAAGGCAGGTTGGGTTGTCTAGGAATTGTGAAATACGTGCTGCACGATCTGGATCGCCCGGTACAATCGCAAGTTTTGCACCTTTAAGATCGTCAATACATAGTCCTAAGTGAAATACCTTTTCCATAGCTAAGCCTTTTATAATAATTTGTTGTCAATCTAGCATGATTGCTAGAAACGTTTATCAAGTACAGGACGATTGTCCGTTTTGTCTTAACTCTTCCAATAAAGCCTTAATAATTTTAAGGGCTAATTTGATTTATTCACCAACTATGAATATTCACTCAAGTACTTATATACGTAGCCTTGTTGCGCTGTTGACATGTTCAAGCAGACATAATAAGTATCACTCAAGCGCGTAACTACAATTAAAGTGATGATTACAAAGCTTTGCTAATATCAAACAAATTCAATGATTTAAGTTTGTAGTGAACACGTAATAGCTAACGTGTTTACTTATATTAAGCACTGACTTATTTAGCGAAGTGGCATTTATTTGAAGTTTAGGCACTTTTAGTAATTTTGCATAACTAATCAAAACTAATTAGCTACGTACAGAATAAAAACCGAAGGAGTTTATTATGAGCACACAATTTGAAGCATTTAAAAACAAAGTTGAGCACTGTTTGTGCGCACCGGGCGATGGTGTATACACAGTAAATACTGCAAAAGAGCGCAAAGCCGCACTACGTAATAAACTTTACGGACAAACTGAAAACGTTGATAACTTGTGGCGCGAGTCTTTAAACGAATTACCAAACTCACCACATAAAGCCGTTATGTTAGGTATTAGTTCAGACTGTGGCGGTGGTATTTTACGCGGCGCAAACTGGGGTCCGTTGTTTGTGCGCTCAGCATTAATTGATCAGCAACCTCAGTGTCATTCGTTTGATTTAGGTGATGTACGTGTAATCCCACATTTACTTCATGACAAATACCTAAATGATGCAACCATTTCTAATTGCCAAAAAGCCTTATATGGTGATGAAGATAACGATTATTACGTAAGCCCGTTATCAATCACTGAAGATGTGTGCGACAGTTTTTACGCAACGTTTAAAGATAAAGGATTATTTGGTATTGGTGGCGATCACTCAATTAGTTACCCACTTACTAAAGCGTACTTAAAAGCAAAACGTGAGCAAGGTAAGCGCACGGCTATTATTCACTTTGACGCGCATACCGATTTACTTGTGGAGCGCTTAGGTATTGATTTATGTTTTGGCTCGTGGTGTACACATATACTAGAGTTTTTACCGGCGCCGCATCATTTAATACAATTTGGTATTCGCTCAAGTGGCAAGTCTAAAGCGCATTGGGAAAATACTTTTGGTGTTAAACAGCACTGGGCACATGAAATCATTGAACGCGGCGCAGCAGCGGTTGCTGCCGACGCTATTGCACAGTTAAAAGCCGATAACGTTGATGAAATATACGTAAGCTTTGATATTGATGCACTTGATGCAGAGTTTGCATCTGCCACAGGTACGCCAGAGCATCACGGTTTAACGCCTCAGCATGCGCTTGATATTCTATCAGCCATTGCGGATGAGTTCCCGATTACGGGTGCAGATATGATGGAGATAGCGCCATTTACCGACAGCTCTTTAGTTGGTCAATCAAGCTCTGAGACGACACTTAGAGAAGGCGCTAAAATTTCAGCCTTTTTAATTAGTGCGATGAACAAGTAAGCTGCAGAAGCTATAAAGGCTAGCACTATCAGCGTATAAGTGTGCATTACATAACTAAAAACTAGCAGTTCACAAAGCCTCAGCTATATTTATTAAATACATATAATGAGTTGGTTGAGGCCTCGCTAGATGAAATTGTTGATCTTTTTATTGTTCATTAGCTGTATTAAAGTTAATGCAGCTGAAATTACAATAGTAACGGAAGTATTTCCGGACTTTCAGTACATTAATGAAGATAACAAACTCGTTGGCCGCTCTGTCGATAAAGTTCATAAAGCGCTAGAAGGTACAGGTATAAATTACACTATGTTGGCGCATAGTTGGGCCATATCCTACAATGCAGCGCTACGCGATAAAAACACCTGTATATTTTCGATTGTTCGATTACCTAATAGAGAAAGTAAGTTTAACTGGGTAGGTGAACTGGAAAGCTTTGACTCTGCCATTTATGGTCTAAAATCCAGAGGTATAAAGTTAAACACTCTCAATGATGCTAAAAAATACAAAATAGCAGTACTGCGTGATAACTTTAGTCATCATTATTTGCTTGAAAGGGGCTTTAGTGAAAGCAAGCATTTATTACTCATCGATAGCCTAGATAAAATAGATAAACTCATAAGCACTCGTCACCATATACTTGATTTTGTTATCCTCAACAAAAAGCAATTTAACTATCGAGTTAAAACAGAGCCTAAGCTTGAGTTACTAGAACCATTACTTGATTTAAATACAACTCAGTCTCCGTTATTTTTTGCCTGTAATATAAATATGGATCCGGCTTTAGTTTCTCAATTAAAAGTCGCCTTTAATAAAATTTAAGTACTTTAAACTCACTGTTTTACCTCTTAAATAATTGAAAATTAATAGTTTAAATATATTTCGTAAATATAAATTGCTGCGTTTAAAAAACCGATTATAATCCAGCTGCTTTTTGTTTAAAAAAGCGCTAACTTATTGGAGCGTTAAATGGGTGATTTAATCGGGATTAGCTTATTGATCTTGATCAGTGCGTTGTTTGCTATGTCAGAAATAGCAATTGCAGCGTCGCGTAAAATAAAACTGCGGGTGATGGCAGATGAAGGAAATATAAAAGCAGCAGCGGTATTAAAGCTACAAGAAAATCCAGGGGCTTTTTTTGCCATGATCCAAATAGCACTCAATGCAATAGCAATATTGGGTGGTATTGTGGGCGAGCAGGCTTTATCGCCTTATGTTGAAAGTGTTTTAGTGCTTTTTTATCAAGGTGCACACTTAGAAAAAATTAGCTTTTTATTCTCATTTTTTACTATTACATCTCTGTTTATCTTGTTCGCCGATTTAATGCCAAAGCGTTTAGCGATGATCATGCCAGAAGCTGTCGCTGTTAGAGTCGTTACAATAATGCGCTGGGTAACCTTTGCCTTAACTCCGCTAGTGATGTTTTTTAATGGGGTAACTAACTTTGTGCTGCGCTTATTTAAAGTCCCTGCTGAGCGAGAAGACAACGTTACAACTGAGGACATTGTTGCCATGATGGAAGCGGGTGCTGCATATGGTAGTTTGCAAAAGCAAGAATATGAACTCATTGGCAATGTGTTTGACCTAGAAGCGCGGTTTTTATCAAGCGTAATGACGCCACGCGACCAAATTGTCTATTTTGATTTAAACGAATCTAGCCATGATATTGCGACCAAAATTATTGATCACCCTCATAATCACTTTTTAGTAGTGTCAGGAAATTTAGATAAATTGCATGGCTCTGTTGAATCTAAAGATATTTTACGACAAGTACTAAAAGGCGAAGCTGCCAATATAAACGATGAGCTGATTGATAAAGATGTTTTTTACTTACCGGAAACATTAAGCCTATCAGAAGCCTTAAATGCGTTTAAAAGCGCAGCAAAGCCATTTGCTGTTGTCGTAAATGAATACGCGCTTTCGGTAGGTATTGTAACGGTAAAAGACTTAATGAAAGGGTTTATGGGAGATTTAATTACTCATCAAGGTGATGAATTAATTATAGAGCGCGATAAAAATTCATGGCTTGTAGATGGGTTAACTCCAATTACCGATTTAGCAAAGGTACTTGATATAGAAGAATTTCCAGATCAGATGCACTATGAAACTGTCGCTGGATTTTTAATTTACAGTATGAAGCGAATCCCTAAACGTGCAGAGCATTTAACTTTTTCAGGCTTTAAGTTTGAAGTTGTTGATGTAGAGGGCATTAGGGTAGAGCAGTTGTTAGTTTCAAGAGTTATTAATCCACAGAACGACAACCCCCTTTAAAAAAGTAAGATAGTCGTTTATATAAATAGCCAAGCTGTTTTGCTTGGCTTTTTTGTGCCTATTTAAAAGTTCTGTGCTTAAAATGAATGGTTATTTCAATCTGTTTAATTGCTTTATTTTCAAACAGCTTTGATTCTATTTTCATCAAATTAACATTAAATGCTACCTAAGGCGTATATTGTACTCAATAGTGTAAGTTTGTGTAAATTTCTCCTTATTAAGTTTCATTATCAGCGCATTTTAATTTAGAATGATCGTTCACTCTAAACTAAAAGGTATTTAACATGCAGCGTTCCCGCATCGCTTTATTTGTATTATCAGCCCTCGTCGGTTCTGTTGCTTTAACTGGTTGTGATCAGGCTGCTGAGCAGTCACAAGCTTCAGCTCCTAAAGCTGTCCCAGTGGGTGTAATTACAGTAAAAAGCCAAGCGCTTACTCTCAAAAAAGAACTTCCTGGTCGCATTAGTGCATTTCAAATTGCTGAAATTCGTCCACAAGTAAGTGGTATTGTGCAATCTCGTTTATTTGTTGAAGGTAATGAGGTTAAACAAGGCCAAGCACTGTATCAAATAGACCCTGCTACATTTGAAGCAGACTTAGCAGCAAGTGAAGCAAGCGTAGCGCGCGCAGAGGCAAGCATTGCCAGCTCTAAATCAAAAGCATCGCGTTATAAAGAGCTTTTAAAAATTAAAGCCGTGAGCCAACAAGATTTTGATGAAGCAGATGCTGCATATAAGCAAGCTAATGCTGAATTATTAACAGCTAAAGCGCAGTTAAAATCAGCGCAAATTAATCTCGATTACAGCCACGTCTCTTCTCCTATTAGTGGTCAAATTAGTAAATCAAGCGTAACAGTGGGTGCACTTGTAAGTGCCAATCAAAGTACAGCACTTGCTACAGTAACTCAGTTAGATCCAATTTATATCGATTTAACACAATCAAGTAATGAGCTTACCCAACTTAAAAAAGCAATATCATCAGGTGCTCTAACTGTCGATTCGGCTAGTCAAACTGACGTTGAACTTATTATGGAAGATGGCTCTATTTATCCTCATAAAGGCACATTGCAGTTTTCTGAAGTGACCGTTGATCCAAGTACTGGCTCAGTAACACTGCGCGCTAAATTTTCAAACCCAGAAAAATTATTACTGCCTGGCATGTATGCCCGAGCTTCTATTGTGGAAGGTGTTAAAGCGGGTGCTATTTTAGCTCCGCAACGTGGCGTTAGCCGTAATTCAAAAGGCGAACCAACAGCAATGGTTGTCAGTAAAGACAACACAGTAGAAAGTCGCGTATTGAAAGTAGATAGAACTATTGGTTCTGATTGGCTTGTTACTGATGGCCTAAGTGATGGCGATAAGTTAATAGTTGAAGGTTTACAAAAAATCCGCCCTGGTGCACCTGTGAACCCATCTGAAATTCAATCGTCTGCTAAAGCCGATCAAGCGCAATAACGGAGAGTTTTAATGTCACGATTTTTTATCGATAGACCGATATTTGCTTGGGTACTCGCTATTGTAGTGATGCTTGCAGGTATTTTGGCGATTAGGAGTTTACCTATTTCGCAGTATCCTTCAATTGCACCACCTGCAGTGAGTATTACTGCAACGTACCCTGGTGCATCTGCACGAACACTTGAAGATACGGTAACGCAAGTTATTGAGCAAAAAATGAAAGGGCTTGATGGCTTGCTTTATATGTCATCTACGTCTGAGTCGAGTGGTTCTGCTACGCTTACACTTTCGTTTAGTGCTGAAACTGACCCTGATATTGCACAAGTTCAAGTGCAAAATAAACTAGCTACAGCGACTCCACTATTACCAGAAGCCGTACAAAGGCAAGGTGTGGTAGTTGCAAAATCAGCGCGTAACTTTTTAATGGTTTATGCTTTTGTGTCTAAAGATGGCAGCATGACCAATATTGATATTGGCGATTATGTTTCATCAAACGTGCAAGACATTGTCTCGCGTGTTGAAGGCGTAGGTGAAGTACAACTGTTTGGTTCTCAGTACGCGATGCGTATTTGGTTAGACCCTGCAAAGTTACAAAATTATAAGCTTACACCTGCTGATATTAGTGCATCAATTAGTGCGCAAAATGCACAAGTATCTGCCGGTCAACTTGGCGGTATGCCTGCCGTTGATGGTCAGCAACTTAATGCAACAGTAACGGCGCAAAGCCGATTACAAACGCCAGAGCAATTTAAACAAATATTAGTTAAAACCAATCCAGATGGCTCTTTTGTACGTCTAGAGGACGTTGCTAAAGTAGAGCTTGGCGGTGAAAGCTACCGCGTTGTTGCTCGTTACGATGGGCAACCTGCATCAGGTTTAGGTATTAAATTAGCCAGTGGCGCTAACGCACTTGATACCGCAGAGGGCGTTAAAAAAGCAATTGAAGAGCTAAAACCGTTTTTCCCTGAGGGGTTAGATGCCGTAATACCTTACGATACAACGCCGTTCGTATCGTTATCTATCGAAAAAGTTATTCATACATTAATTGAAGCTGTTGTACTTGTTTTTGTAGTGATGTATTTGTTCCTACAAAACTTTAGGGCAACGCTTATTCCAACTATTGCCGTACCTGTAGTTTTACTAGGTACATTTGGTATTTTATACACCTTTGGTTATTCAATAAATACGCTAACGATGTTTGCGATGGTACTTGCCATAGGCTTATTGGTAGATGATGCAATTGTTGTTGTAGAAAATGTTGAGCGTTTAATGACCGAGGAAAAACTCTCGGCACTTGAAGCTACACGTAAATCTATGGATGAAATTAAAGGCGCGCTGGTAGGTATTGCCATGGTGCTTTCTGCGGTATTTATTCCAATGGCATTCTTTAGTGGCTCTACCGGTATAATTTATCGTCAGTTTTCTATAACACTCGTATCGGCGATGGGGTTATCTGTTTTAGTGGCTCTTATTTTGACGCCAGCATTATGTGCAACGCTTTTAAAACCAAGCCATGTACATAACAATGACACGTTATTTGGTCGATTTTTTACAGGCTTTAACCGTGGTTTTGATAAAACAAATTCAGGTGCACAAAGCTTTGTAGGGCGCATGCTTACTCACTCTAAACGCTACTTACTTATTTATGGCGTGATTGTGGGCGGTATGGTTTATGTATTCTCAAGCTTGCCAACGGCATTTTTGCCTGACGAAGACCAAGGTATTTTGTTTAACCAAGTGTCATTACCAGCGGGTTCTACAACACAACAAACGCTTGAGGTTGTTAAAAAGGTAGAAAACCACTTTTTAAACGATCAATCTGAAGCAGTAAACGGTATCTTTACCGTGACTGGTTTTAGTTTTGCAGGGTCTGGCCAAAACTCAGCAATTGCCTTTGTAAATCTTAAACATTGGGATGAGCGTCAGCGTGACGAGTTATCTGTTCAAGGTGTTGCAGGTAAAGCGATGGGCTACTTTTCAACGATAAAAGAAGCATTTGTTTTTGCCTTTCCGCCACCTGCAATTGTTGAGCTGGGAACTGCTAATGGCTTTAATATTTTCTTACAAGACCGTGTAGGTCTTGGCCATGAGGCACTTTTAGCTGCACGAAATCAGTTATTAGGTTTAGCAAGCCAAAGTCCAATTTTAGCGGGCGTGCGTCCAAATGGACAAGAAGATATGCCAGAGCTACAACTTGATACAGACCTTGCAAAAGCCGAAGCGCTTGGTGTGTCGCAAAACGATATTAACAGTACACTTTCGACAGCATGGGGTAGTAGTTATGTGAATGACTTTATTGACCGTGGTCGAGTGAAAAAAGTGTATATGCAAGGTGATGCACAATCTCGCATGGTGCCTGAGGATCTAAATAAGTGGTATGTACGCAATGATAATGGCGATATGGTGCCGTTTTCAGCGTTTGCTAGTGCCTACTGGACGTATGGTTCGCCGCGTTTAGAGCGTTACAATGGTTTTTCAGCAATGGAAATTCAAGGTAGTGCAGCGCCAGGTTACAGTACAGGCCAAGCAATGGATGAAATGGAGCGTTTAGTTAAACAATTACCAAATGGTATTTCGTCTGAGTGGACCGGTATTTCATTCCAAGAGCGCTCTAGTAGCGGTCAAGCACCTTTATTATATGGCTTATCGCTGTTGTTTGTATTTTTATGTTTAGCCGCGCTTTATGAAAGTTGGTCAGTACCGTTTGCGGTAATGATGATTGTGCCACTGGGTATATTTGGTGCGATTATGGCAGCGCTTGGCGGTGGCTTATCTAACGATATTTACTTGCAGGTAGGTTTGTTGACCACCATTGGTTTAGCATCTAAAAATGCGATACTGATTGTAGAGTTTGCGATTCATAAAATGGAAGAAGGGCTTGGCTTAGTTGATGCGGCTATTGCAGCTGTTCGCCTACGTTTGCGTCCAATACTTATGACTTCGATGGCCTTTATTTGTGGTGTTTTACCGCTTGCTATTGCCTCAAGCGCGGGTTCTGGTGCGCAAAATGCGTTAGGTATTTCGATTATTGGCGGCACACTTGCATCATCAATATTAGTTGTTGTTTTTGTTCCGTTATTCTTTGTGTTAGTACGCCGTGTATTTCCTGGCAAAGCTAAAGAGATAACGAAGGAGAGCGTAGAATGAGCATTAAAACATTCAGCCTAAGTGCAATTGCTTTATTGGTGCTAAGTGGTTGCCAATTAGCGCCAGAGCAAAAAGACCTTGCTCTACCAGTATCTGATACTTATGCATCAGATACTGGGCAAAGCGCTGCGCAGCAATTAAATTGGCAGCAGTTTTTTAATGACGAAAAACTACAAACGTTAATTAGTCAAAGCCTTGAGCATAACAAAGACATGCAAATTGCAGTGCTTAATGTGCAGCGTGTGCGTGGTTTATATCAAATTGAAGACTCTGCTTTGTATCCATCCCTTGATTTAATTGCCTCAGGTACGCGCCAGCGTTTACCGGCTGACTTATCAGGTACTGGCGATGCAGCTATTAGCTCGCAATACAGTGCAACAGTGGGTATTACCTCTTACGAGTTAGATATTTGGGGCAAGGTAAGTAACCAATCAGCGCAAGCACTGCAAAACTTATACTCTACAGAGCTTAGCCAATACAGCACGCAGGTGTCTTTAATTTCTGAGTTGGCAAATGCGTGGCTAAATTATGCAACTGATTTGCAACTGCTAGAGCTTGCAAAAGAAACGCTTACCTCTCAGCAGGAGTCATTATCGCTTACGCAAAAAAGCTTTGATTTAGGTGCGACGTCTTCAATTACCCTTGAGCAGCTTAAAAGCACAGTTGCTACGGCAAAAGTAGACATAGCAACGTACAAACGTTTGTTAAAGCGTGATAAAAGTGCCTTAGATTTATTAGTAGGTAAATCTGTTTCAGCTGATTTACTGCCTAATAAAGACCTGACTAACTTGATCAGTATGCCAGAAGTACCCGTTGGTTTACCGTCTGATCTGCTATCACAGCGCCCTGATATTAAAGCCGCTGAGCATTTAATGCTTGCTGCTAATGCCAATATTGGTATTGCTCGAGCGGCGTTTTATCCAAGCATAAGCTTAACAGCCAATGCGGGGTCTGCTTCAAGTGACTTAAGTGGCTTGTTTGATTCAGGCTCGGGTACATGGAGTTTTGTGCCGACAATTAGCTTACCTATTTTTAATATGGGACGTAACCAAGCAAATCTTGATGTAGCAAAAGCAGATCAAGAAATTGCAGTGGCAACGTATCAGCAAAAAATTCAAAATGCGTTTCGCGAAGTTGCCGATGCACTTGCTGATAGAGAAGGTTACCAAGAGCAATTAAGTGCCCTTGATATGCTTATAAGTAGTCGACAAATCACGTTTGATTTATCAAAAATGCGTTACGAAAAAGGCGCAGATAGCTACTTGCAAGTACTTGATGCTCAGCGTACGTGGTACGGCGCGCAGCAGCAGTTAATTGCGGGTCAGCAAGCGTATCTTGCGAGTCAAATTAACTTGTACAAAGCGCTTGGTGGCGGATGGAAAGTAGCCAGTGAAACAACTCAGGAAGAGAAATAATATTTGCGGCTTTTAAAGCCGCATTACATATTTATATAGCGAGACTATTTATAGCTCTTGCTTTACTGAGTTTATGACTTGGTAGTGGAGTTGAACATGAAGCCTAAAGCAAAAAGGCAAACAGATCCCGCGATAGCACTTGCTAGGCGTGAGCAAATTTTAACAGCTGCTGCAGAGTGTTTTCGCCGTAAAGGTTACCACGGTGCAGGTATGGCAGAAATATCTAAAACGGCAGGGATGAGTGCAGGCCATATTTATAATTACTTTGAAAGCAAAGAAGCTATTATAGAAAGCATTATTGAAAAAGACATGGAAGAAATGTTCTCTATCTTTCAAAAGTTTGAAGATCACCCTGGTGATGTTTTGGCGGCTCTTTTAGATGGCTTAAATATTGGCGTGCAAAGACACATGGATACCGGATCATGTGTTATTGATTTAGATATGATGGCAGAAGCGGGTCGTAATATTAAAGTCGCTACTCTTTTGCGTGAAACCGATATTCAAGCAAGAGGGCGCATGAGGCAGCTTTTAACAAGCGAGCGAAGTTCGCTCAAAGACATTGATGAGCGTGAACTTGAAAGCCGAATTAATGTTATTTTTTCGATGATGGCAGGGTTATTACTTAGAAAGTTACTCTACCCTGAGCTAACCGAAGAAACGGTACTCATAGCACTTCGCCCTGCGATGAAAACATTACTGATGCCATTTGATAAAGCGCAGTAACGCTAAAAATAAATAACCAAAAGTAAGCTAGCCAATATTTTGGCTAGCTTTTTTATTTATACTATTTAAAAACGCTCGATTGACCACTGAAGTGCAACAATTGCGATAGCAACGGAGCCCATTGGCATTAACCATTTTTTATACCAAGTGTAGTGTCGTACATAAATGAGTATTGGTAAGGCTATCAGTAGTATACTAAGCTGACCGATTTCGACGCCTAAATTAAACGCCAAAATACTGAGCAGTTGATAGTCGCTCGACAGGCCAAGTTCGCCAAGTACGCTCGCAAATCCCATACCATGTAGTAAACCAAAAGCAAAAGTAAGCCAACCTAAACGAAGTACCAACGGCCACACATTATTTAATGCTGCAAATAAAACAGATATAGCAATTCCAAGCTCTACCCAGCGACTATTTGGTGATACAAGGTTCATAGCGGTGGCGGTAAGCGTAATAGAATGCGCAAGCGTAAACGCGGTTACTATCCATGCTGTGTGTTTAATAATGTGTTTTTTAGAGCTAATACCTTGCCATGCTTTATCGCTGCGTTTTAAAACACAGGTAAGTAACAAAGCGATTAAAAATAAAATATGATCAATACCAATCCAAATATGTAAAACACCTTGGTAAACGTATTGATTAAAGGTACTTAAATAACTTGTTTGTTCAAAGCTGAACGTTTGTTGTGCCTCATTGATATTAAATACACGAGATACACCGTTAATATTTACGATGGATTTATGGTTAGCATCAGTTTTAAAAAAAGCGGAGTAGGAAAGGGTGATTGCTTCATTGTCATCACAGCTAAACTGCAGCGGAATCACTAAATAAGGTTGGTTAAAATGGTTATCTAGCTGATAGATACCTTCACTTTTTAAAGGGCATATTTGCGCGCTTTGCGTGATATTTAAATTTTCTTTAATGAAGTTATTAATTGAGCTGCGTTTTGCTTTTATTTCTGTCCACGAAATTTGGCCGTTTTTATCTAAATCCAGAGGCACTGTGTGCTCTAAGTCGGCAATATTTATTTGCCAAGTACCCGTGTATAGATTTTTGCTGGTGTCGTTATTGTTTTCGCTATTTAAGGTTATATAACTTGTACTTAGTTGATGGGCAAAGCTGTAAGTTGAAAAAATGCACAGCATTAAAGTGAGTATAAATAGATAAGGCGTTTTCATAGTGTATCTCGTTGCATCGCTTTTGCTTGAATAAGTAATTGCTCATCGGTGCTCATTTTAGCCTGCTGCCAATTAATATGAGCCCAGTAAAGTGCTTTTTCGCGATTTGGTTGTACATCAAGGTAATATTTAGCTAAGTCACTTGCATGAAAAGAATCTTTACGAAGCTCTCGTAGCGTAACTCTTTGCGCCATTGTATTTTGCCATTTTTTATCGCGTTTATTCAGTTTTTTTTCTGCGATTGAAAGTCTTAGCAAAATAGCGTCCTCTAAATTACCTTTATCAGGAAGCAGTACGCTTAATGTATTTAATACTTGTTGTGGTTGGTTTAGAGCAATTTGAATATCGGCCCATAAAACAATTAGGCTCACAGGGGCTTGAACTAAATCTACACTTTGTAAGTGAGACAATGCTTGTTTGTAGTTATTTAAACGATAGCTCATTTCACTTAAAACATGGTTTGTAGCTAGGCTAGTTTGATTATTATTTATAATTTTTACTAATGCTTGGTAGCTGTCTAAAACGCTTTCATGTTGGCTTTGTACATCAAGTACACAGGTGCTAGCAGTAATAGTACTTACTTGCCCAATTAAAGCGACGCAGTGTTTTTTTGCTTGTGCAAACTTACCTTGAGTCATAAATATATTGGCTAGCAATAAATGGCTATTACTATGCTGTGGCTCTTTAATCAAAACGTTGTTAGCAATATCAATAGCTTCGTTGAAAAGGTGCTCTTTTTGTAAAACGCGAGCATATAAGTAACCAATTTGAGATGAGGGTGTTTGTTTATATAGCTGGGCTAAACGGGTTTTAAGTAGCCCCTGTAAACGCTCTGTTTGGCCTACATATTGGCTGTTAGTGACTAATGTATTTATCTCCTCAACAGACAGAGAAGCACTAAGCGTTGAATTACTGTTAGCAATAACTGCATCATCTTTTGGGGTAAAAGGCGCAGCGCTTAATGCAAAGGTCGTTAGGCATAAAGTAATAAATGCGACGGACTTAAAAATTGATAAATGCATTATAAATATCCTTTGAAAAAAGCCATCCATGGCCTGTCAGCTTAATTACTTGGTTAGTTACCGTTTGTTGAAATTAATCCATCAACATCGGTATCTGTGTTTGTAAACACCCGACCGTTAACAGTTAACGGCTCTGCATTTGGCGCTTGATTAAATGCATCGGTTGCAAATTGAGCAAAGTCGACTTGTAGTGCGTCAATTGTAATGTTTACTGTTGCAGTTACTTGCGAATTAACGCCATCACTTACACCAAACATAAAACTATCTGAACCTGTCACTTCTTTATTTGGTGTATAGGTAAAGTTACCGTCGCTATTAACGGTAACAGTTCCAAGAGTTGGCTCACTTGTTAACGAATAAGTAAGCGAATCGTCATCATTGTCGGTTGCGCTAAGCATATCGGTAATGCTTACCTCAGTTTGTGTAGTTAGCATTGCATCACTTGCGGTAGGCGCTGTGTTTAAAACCGGTGTAGGCTGTTTTTTATCATCATCGCTACTACATGCTCCCAATGTTAATGCACTGAGGAGAACACAAATATGGGTAGTTTTTAAATTACGCATTATTTTACTCCTTATTTAGAGCCAGCAAGCGGCATTGCAAGGTATGGGAATGTTGAGTCAATCATTGTTGCATCAATAGGTGCGCCGTCTGTAAATGGCACTGTGCCTGTATTAGCATCCTCTGGTGCACAAAGTCCTAAATCAGTGTCTTCACCATTTACAGGGATAGGATGACATAAACGACCCATCACAACACGAAGTGCAATATCAACCACATCATCACCCGGGCGACGACCATTTGGGAAGCCGGCTAAATCATTACCCGCTACACCAAATGCAGATTGATCAGCTTGCGCTGTTGCTGCAATGCCTGTATTTAAACGCAGCATTTCTGAAGGTGTTACAGTTGCTTGCTGATTAACTCCTGCAAAACCTGTTAAAAATGCAGTGATTAAATCAGTACGCGGGAAGTTTGTGGGTGCCAGTGTTTCTAAGTTTGCGCCAAGGGTCGTATTAACAGCATCTTTAAACAAAATGTTTAATAACTCTGGTAGTGCTGGGTGAGATACATAATCTAAAAATTGTGCATCATCTTTAGGGTGAGCAGTGGAGAATGTGTCCTTGTCTTTAATGCCAATTACAAGCTCGTTTACAAGCGGGCTACCCAAGCGTGAAACTTGTGTTAAAGCACCACCATTAACACCATTATTAGCAAATTTAGCATTAGGATTTAATACGCGAGCTTGAGGTAGGCTTGCTGTTGTCCATGAACCTATTACGCCATTACCTTCACCAACAATACAGCTTTTAGGTATTTCGATAGCAATTGATGTTACGTTTTTATCTGCAAGGTCGTCGTTATCAGCTGATTGTGTTATACCACCAGGAAAACCACCGCCGTCACCAGCACCAGGGGCGCTATCACCCTCTACAGGTACATAGTTAACTAAATCAAATGTTTTGCCTAGATTAACTACAAATGGGTCTTTACGTTGCCCTACAAAAACTTGTGCCATGCTTTCACAGTTAGGAATTGAAACCTGATACACAAATTGGTCAGCGTAAGTTTGATAATCGCTCATTGAACCAAATGTTTTATTGCCCACATAATCAAGCGGTTTAGAAAATGTGCTGGAGTTTGATGCAGTGTTATTTAATACCGTTGCTTCGCCAGTACGCTGCGCGCCGCTTATCATGCTTACTGTGTATGATTCGCTAAAATTTACAGCGCTGTTATCACCGGCAGATACACCGCCTACATTTTTAAGCGGTACAGACACGGTGCGTTGATTACCTTCAGGTCCAACAGTTAATTGCACACCTTGATTATCATTAGGAAGCATGCTTTTAAAGTTAAACGCAAATGTAATATCTTCAACAGCATCGCCGTCGTTATCTATATGAATGCTGTAAGTAGCATCTGGGTCCATTGCAAAGTAATTAGGACCGCCGTATGCATCTTGCAGCGGGATGTAATTAGCAATTAATGTGACGTAATCATCACGACCTTGCTCGTAACTATTAAATACATAAAAATCGGTTGAATCTAAAGTCGGGAAACGGCTTATATTTGGCGCTTCTCTGTGGCTAGATGCTTCACTTGGTGCACTTACAAACGTACTACATATTACTACTGCGAGTATTGATGGAGTTAAAGCTTTCATGACTTTGTCCTTTAGTTTTGATTGAAGTCATAGCTAATAACGGGGCGAGATTTAAATTGGATGCAAAAAAGTTAAATTATTTTATTTTTTGTTAAAAAAGTTAGAGAGTAGGTTGGCTGCTTTAAGTAAACAGCCAACTTTAGTCATGAAAGTAGGGTTATAAAAGTACCAGCTCTGTGGTGTAAAGCACTTCAGTGGGAGAGCCATTTGGTGAGCCACCAATAGGCTCTAAGCTCACTGCTAACAATGCGATATCACTTGCGTTGAAGCGGTTATCTTTAAATAATATTTTACTGCCTTGCTTGGGCAGTAAACCCAATGAAATAGGTGCATCTTGACCTTTTAAAATCATCCACAGCTCATAATCTTTATTAGTTTGAGCAACCAATTGGCTGCTAGCTTTAATTGAGAGCCCTTGCTCGCTTACATCAATAAACCACAATGATTGTTTATCTTGATTTTGAACCAAAGCAATTTGCTGAGTTTGCATAACATTGGTACTAGGCTGAATAACCAAAAAGGCTAAAACAATGCATGCGGCAGTTGCCACAAAAGACCATGTACGCCAAATTGAAGGCTTGGTATGTATGACTGTTTTACTTGTTTGTGGTCTGTTTTCAATACGCTGTAGTATATTTACCCATACATCGTCACGTGGCGTTTGCGGTGCAATAGCACTCGCTAAGTTGTTTAGGTTTTGCTCCCACATATTTGTTGCTTCACGTGTTTGATTTGAGTTAAGTAACAGACGCTGAAAACGCTTTCGGGCAAGCCCTCTAAGTGTGCCAAGCACGTACTGCCCAGCAAGCGCGTCTAATAGTTCGGGTTTATTATAATTCATAATGTTAAACACCTTTGTAGCTGCATAAGCCCACGCCTGATCCAGCTTTTAACTGTACCTAAAGGCGTTTCTATATGATCGACTAACTCGCTATGACTCAGCCCCTTATAATAAGCTAAGTGAATAGCTTGTTTTTGTTGCGGCTCAAGCTGTTCGATACAATTGACAAGTTTCGTTTCTTCATCGTAATTAACGTCAACACTTTCATTTTCATATTCGTCATCGCCTAACGACTGCTCTTTTCGTACTTTGTGATAGCGAAGTGAGTCAAGACTTCTGTATCTGACTATACTTATCATCCAACTAATAACGGTGCCTTTAGAGGCGTTATATTCAGATGCGTTATGCCAAATTTTTATAAAAGCGTCTTGTAGTGCCTCTTCCGCATAAGCTCTGTTAGTGAGCATATTTAAGCTAATAGCAAAAAGTTTGCCGCTAGTTTGTTGATATAAACTTGAGAAAGCATTTTTGTCTCCTTGTGCTGTTGCGCACAAAAGAGGGAGTAAATCATCGTTATCCATAGGGGTCCTGTTTTTCTTATTATCATTGAGTAAACGGTTGAGAGTGTGATTTGGATGCAAAAAATTTAATTGCCTTTTAGATTAGCTGCTTTATACGTAAGTACAAGCAATAACCGATCAGTGTTTGAAATTTAGACGTGTAAGTATAATTTATTCACATGTTTGTAAAAAATGCACAAAGAGCGGTCTGTAGTAGATTTTAGTTTATTAATTACTATAGATATCAATGGCCTACTGTTCGCGTTTGAATTTTAAATGGCATTTATATGGCGTGATATTTGCAAAAGACTACTTAAAACCGTTTAAATTAAGATTATAAATCGGCATTATTTTCACAAAGGAGAGACTATGTGGGCTGCAATTAGTTATTCACTATTAGCACTACTGCTTATTTTTATTGGTTGGGAAGTGAACTCTGTTTATTTTGCTATTGTTTTTTATTGGACTGCGCTGTCACTTTTATTAGTGAGTACCGCGTATATTTTTAATACAGCAAAAATATTTAGAAAGCGTGAAAATGGGGTGATCCCATTTTATATACGGTGGGCGTTTGTGCCATTTTTATTCGGTGTGCAAATTTATAATGCCTGGTCACGTAAGCGCGATAAAGTGCCGCCCATTCAACAAATAAACGAAAACCTATTTTTAGCTTGCCGATTATTTCCCTCAGATATAGACACATTAAAAGATAACGGGATTACGGCGATTTTAGATGTTACGTGTGAATTCGACGGGCTCGAGTGGAGTTCAACACAAGAGAATATTAATTATTTAAACATTCCGGTGCTCGATCATAGTATTCCTACCCATTCTCAGTTAAATCAGGCTATTAATTGGATTCATCACCATATTAAAGAAGACCATCGCGTAGTCGTTCATTGTGCTTTAGGGCGTGGGCGCTCTGTTTTTGTCATGGCGGCTTATTTACTGAGCCAAAACAAAAATGCAGATGTGCATGAAGTACTTGCACAAATAAAAGAAACCCGCGAAACCGCAAATTTAAATAAGCATCAACTTCGCCATTTAGCTAAGCGACATAAAAAAGGCGAATTACTGATTAAAAACAAAGCCGTTTTAATTGCAAACCCTGTATCTGGTACACGATTATGGGAAGAAAAAGAGCACTTAATTGTTGCGCGGCTATCGGATTATTACGATCTGAAAGTACTCACTACTACAAAAGAAGTTAACGGTATTGAGCTGGCTAAACAGGAAATTGCGCAAAATCCGGATATTATTATCGCATGCGGGGGAGATGGTACGGTGGCCGAAGTTGCAAGCGTACTTGTAAATACACAATGTAAACTAGGCATCATCCCTATGGGGACTGCAAACGCCCTTGCGCATGTATTGATGGGTATTACCTCTAAATTTATTCCTGTTGAACAGGCTTGTGACTTAATTATAGATGGTCAAACAAGCATAATAGATACTGCTTATTGTAATAATGAATTAGTACTACTGCTCGCGGGTATTGGTTTTGAGCAATCAATGATAGAAAAAGCAGATAGAGAGTCGAAAAATAAGTCGGGGCAACTTGCCTATTTAAATGGTTTTTTTGAAGCGTTTGGCGAGCAAAAATCGCAGTTACTTAAAGTAAAACTCGATGATAATGAGCCAAAAGAAATATGTACTAATAGTTTTATTGTAGCCAATGCTGCGCCTTTTACAACGTTATTGGCTCAAGGTGGCGGGCAACCTGATCATAGTGACGGGCTACTCGATATAAATTGGTTAACACCAAATAATGAAGATTCAACCACAGTACTAAGTATTGCAGAGCTGATGTTTAGTAGCTTAACGCAAACACATTTAGCTATAAACTCTCACCATACAAATGCCAAAAGAGTAGAGGTTACAGGCGAAGGAGAGCTTAAGTACGTACTAGATGGTGAAGTTAAAACCGCTCAAAAACTGGTTATTACTATTGAGCCGGCTTCATTAAATGTGATTTGCAAAGAGCAATAAATCGCGCAAGTTATAATCAAAAAAGGAGCTAAATTAGCTCCTTTTTTTACATCACTTTTTAATTGATGGCCAAACAAACCCTGTTGTATCCGGCGCTTGAGAAGATGTTTCTCTTGGTGCACTTTTTGGTCTACGAATAGGTTTGTTATTTATAGTGTGAATATAAAGTGCTTCCACTTTATCGCGAGCCCAAGGCGTTTTACGCAAAAACTTTAAACTCGATTTAATGCTGGGTTGATCAGTAAAACATTTAATTTTTACTTGCTCGCCAAGTGTTCTCCAGCCAAGTCGTTGTTCTAACTCAACAAGTATTTGTTCTAATGTTACCCCATGTAAAGGGTTTTTAGGTTGATTATTCATAGCCATACTACTTATTTAAACTGCATGCATTGTAGCTTAAATCAGCTTTTAGCGCTAATTCACAGTGATTGTTTTAGGAGCTGTTGGGTAAATAGCATTACCTTGCTTATCTATTTTAAGCCAAATGAGTTGGCTGTTACTGTGTTGGGGTGTTTTAGCACCACACAAAAGTGTAAAAGAATGAACTTGTATTAATGCCCCTTCGCTATAGCGTTTGTTGTCGTACCAACAGTTAGCTTCTTCATTTACAAACTGGTTTGCATCAATAATTGAATGGGTTTTTAGCGTTGTTGCTTCACTAAGTATTGAATACGATAAGCTGCTAAAACAAAAACATAGAATTAAAAAGTTACGCATTAGAGGCCTTTAAATAGGGAGGGTTAAAAATAATACATTAAGCTAAAAAACGTGCTAGTGTAAAGTACACAAAGTGATTTTAAGTATAAACTTAGTTATTCACAGAACAATAAAAAGGTGCACACAATGCAATTTAATCAAACAATGATCGAAGAATTCACACTATTAGCAAAGTTTCCTCGCGACAGTAAAATGCAGGGTATTAAATTACATTCAGACGCAGAGCCAAGCTTACTTAGCGCAGCGCAACGTTTATTTGAAAAAGGGATTATAGATAGCCCAGATGGCGGATATTTAACTGATCTGGGCTTAGATTTAATTGAGCACGTTACGGTTATTCATAGCGCGCTACAAAGTTAATCTAAATTAGCTTAATTTGCATCGGGTTGATTTTGCGGTGCAGCGTCATTAAATGCAGCTAATTTATTACAATGTTCGTAAATGGCTGCAATTTTTGGATAAGCGCTCATATCTACGTTAAAACGAATTGCATTAAATACTTGCGGCACTAAACAAATGTCAGCAAGTGTTGGTTGGTCACCAAAGCAGTAGCCATTATTTTCGTTTAGCATCAGTTCTATTTTTTCAAAACCCACTTCTATCCAATGTCGATACCATTTATTTTTAGCCTCGTCATCAACACCTAATTCGTTTGATAAATACTTCAGCACGCGTAAATTATTAACAGGATGAATATCGCAAGCAATGGCAAAGCTTAAGTTTCTTATTTGCGACTTTTGCCACGCAGTCCCTGTAATTAATGGCGATTGCGGATAAGTTTCATCTAGCCACTCAAGTATTGCAAGCGATTGTGCTAAAACACCATCATTGGTTTCAAGTGCCGGTAGTAAGCCTTGCGGATTAGTCGCTAAGTATTCTTTCCCAAGCTGCTCCGATTTTAAAAGGTTAACAATAGCAAGTTCATGATCGATTGCTTTTAAGTTAAGCGCTATACGCACTCTATAAGCCGCTGATGAGCGAAAGTAGCTGTATAATTTCATAATTAATCCTGTGAACCTGTAAATTGTTTTTTAATTGTGCGCCAGCAATCGGTGTAATTTGGTTGGCGCTCTTTACCTTCTAATGCATATTTTGTCAGTGAAATTATATAGCGCGACTCAAACATAAAGGCCAATGTGTTTTCATATTTTTGTGGTGTAAGCTCAGCGTTTGAGGCTTTATCAAATACGTCGGCTTCAGGTCCATGTGGCGACATACAATTGTGTAAACTTGCGCCACCAGGTACAAAACCATGCTCTTTTGCATCATACACACCTTCAATTAAGCCCATAAATTCACTCATAATATTGCGGTGATAATACGGCGGGCGAAATGTATTTTCGGCTACCATCCAACGCGGTGGAAATATCACAAAATCGACATTTGCCATACCCTCAGTAGCAGAAGGAGAGGTTAGTACAGTGAATATAGAAGGATCAGGGTGATCAAAGCTCACTGTATTTATTACATTGAAACGCGATAAGTCGTATTTATAGGGCGCACTATTACCCGTCCATGCAACCACATCAAAAGGAGAGTGCTTAATTTCACAGCTAAATAAATTACCGTTAAATTTAGAAACAAGCTCAAAGTCACCTTCTTTATCTTCAAAGGCCGCTACAGGGTATTGAAAGTCTCTGTCGTTGGCATAACCGTTTGCACCAACAGGTCCTCGCTCTGCAAGCTCTAACGCATGGCCATAATTTTCACAAATATAACCACGGGCTGTATTATCAATTAAATCAACAGAGAACTTAATTCCTCTGGGAACTACAGCAATTTCACCTGGTTTAATGCTTAACTTACCGCACTCGGTGTGAATTAATAACTCACCTTGCTGAGGGACAAACAACATTTCGCCATCGGCATTGCAAAAGTAACGCCCTTGCATTGACTGATTAGCGACATATACATGAATGCCAATACCAGATTGCCCATTAGCACTGCCATTAGCAGCCATCGTTACTAACCCATCAATAAAATCAGTAGGCTGTGAAGGCATATCAATAGGATTCCAACGTAGCATTGTTGGTGGTGTTACGGCTTCAGTGATTGGGGCTGTTCTTATTAGGCCGTTATCAATTGCTTGGTAATCACCTTGCACTACAGACGGACGAAGGCGGTAAAACCAAGTGCGACGATTTGAAGCGCGAGGAGCCGTAAATGCAGTCGAACTAAATTGCTCCGTGTATAAATCGTATTTAACTTTTTGTGGGCTAAATTGTCCTATTGGCAGTGCACCGGGTAGCGCTTGTGTTTCAAATTCATTACCAAAACCGGTCATATAACTTAATTGTGTTGCCATTACTGACTCCTGTGAGAGAGGTTGGTTTAATATTATTTTTATTTCAGTTAAGATACTCTCAAGTGAGACTAATATCAAATGTGCAACTACGCATCCGTGTAAATATTAATGAACACCAAAGTAAGCCTTATAAAGCTGGGATAACTAAAAATGAAAATTGATTTAGCAACGTTTTTACCTTATCAATTAACGAATGTAGCAACACGTGTAAGTAATGACTTTGCCGAGGTTTATCAAACTAAATACGGTTTAAATATTCCCCAGTGGCGAATACTTGCTAATTTAGCGCAGTATGGTCAGAGCAACGCAAAGGATTTATGCACGCAAGCAAATATGGACAAGTCGACAGTGTCGCGTGCGGTAAAAGTTTTAATAGATAAAGGTTTAGTGAAAAGTGAGTTAAATGCACAAGACAAACGCGCGGCCTTACTTGTACTGAGTAAAGTAGGTCAAAGCTTATATGAGCAAATAGCACCCGATGCACTTAATTGGGAAAAACAATTACTGAGCACTTTGACCAATGAAGAATACGAAGTGTTAGTGGGTATTTTTGAAAAGTTAAATAACTGTCCCGTCCTAAAATACGTTGACGGTTTTAAATGAAGGCCAGTAGATTTTGCTCCTGGTCTTTTTTATGCACTTGGTTTGGTGTTTTCATTCCTAAACTTAAATGCGGCCTCAATTCATTGTATAT